>PVMK01125435.1_pt1 | contig 36149 bp, 37 predicted proteins | sample 1853481 | NCBI WGS metagenome assembly PVMK01 (sample SAMN08533507, study PRJNA380276) | Marine sediment metagenome, whole genome shotgun sequencing project. | reverse complement strand
TGGGGAATCAGACGAAATTTGGAATCCACCGATTATATCCAGCGTTCTCGGATCACCAGCAGGGTCCCACGGCGCCTGCCCATCGTCGTCTCCCCAAAACGCCCTGACGAAGAATTCGCTCGAATCGGAGGATTTCGCCACGACTCCAACCTGGGACTCGTCACAGGTCGGAGTGGTGGCCACATCGTCCGATTCCAGCGGATTCTTTGTCAGGGCATTTTGGGGAGATGATGACGGATTGGCGCCGTGGGACCCTGATCCTGCGACCGTCAGTTTAACGCAGGAGATCATTGGCGGATTTCAAATAATTTATGCTCTGACGAACACGGTTCTCGATTCGACGGGGGCTGAAACTTTGACCGCCGCGGCAGGTGATGCGATCACCTATCAAATCGCCGTGACCAACAATAACCAGGTCGATGTGACCGGTGTTGAGATTACGGACACATTGGCCGATGAACTCGTTTTCCTGCAAGCAACGGCGATCCCGGAGGCTGGCACGATGCACGATCTCGGACCGCCTCAAACCGTGGTTTGGTCGGTCGGCCCCCTGCTCGCCGGGCAAACGGCGACGCTCGATATCGATGTACAAGTCTTGCGGCAGCCATTCGGCGGGGTGCTATCAAACGTCGCGGAAATAACCGCTATTGATCAGATCATTCCATCATTCGTTCCATCATTTGACCTTGTCGGCCGCACGGCGGAATCGGATGTCACCATCGCAGGCGTTGAGCTAACCAACAAGGTTCTCGATTCGACCGGGACTGACACCGTGGCCGCCGCGGCCGGTGATGTGATCACCTATCAAATCGTCGCGACCAATAATGCCCAGGTCGATGCGACCGGTGTTGAGATTACCGATACGCTGGCAGACGAACTCAGTTTTCTGCAAACGACGACGACCCCGGCGGCAGGCACCGTTTTCGGGGTCGGTCCGCCCCAAACGGTGGTCTGGTCGGTCGGTAACCTGGCCGCCGGGCAATCGGCGACGCTCGAAATCGATGCGCAAGTCCTGTTTGGGGCGATCGGCAAGGACCTGATAAACGCGTCGGAAGTGACTGCTATTGATCAGCCCTTCGCGGCCGGGCTCACTGCAGGGAACTTTATCGCCGTCATTGAATTGCCGGACGACATTTTGTCTTACAGCGACGGCGGAAATTGTTTTATAGCAACGGCGGCCTTCGGGTCGTACCTGGAGCCGGAAGTACGCATTCTCAGAAAATTCAGGGATGAATATTTAATGGCGCATGAAGCTGGACGAGCATTCGTCGAGTGGTACTACCGGACCTCGCCACCCGCGGCGGCGCTGATCCGGGATCACGCCTGGATGCGCACGGTCGTTAGGGCGTTCTTGAGTCCGGCCGTCTACGGCCTCAAATATCCTGTGCAGGCCGCGATACTCACATTTAGCCTGTTTTTGCTGCTAATTATATTTTATCGGCCTTTCTATCGGCGCATACCGAATCGGGGTGCAAGCATGAAACGAATCGCGAACCTGCTGCCAATCCTGTTTGTATTACCGGCGACGGTCTGGGCCGAACAAGGCGATTTGCCTTACCGGACCAAAGGGATTTTATATCGGTGCCGGGCTGGGAATCAGCCAGGTCGAGATGTATGCCGGTCCGGTCATCGTTGATAGTGGAGACACGACGACCACGATATTCGTCGGTTACCGGCTTCCGTATTCTCCCAGGGGCATCAATATCGCGCTCGAGGGCGCTTACGTGGACTTGGGCACTGCCCAGGACACGCCGTTGGATAGCACGATCAACCTTGAAATCGACGGATTTGACCTGTCAGCGCTGGCCTATTTCCCGATCACGCGTCGCTGGGACATGTTTGCCAAAGCCGGCGCTTTTATCTGGGACGCACAATTGAACGGCTCGGCCCCGGGTGGCCCGGCTTTTTCGGACAGTGACACCGGCACCGACCTCGGGCTGGGCTTCGGCGCGGCGTTCAATACCGGTACGGCATTGGGCCTGCGACTTGAGATAGAGCGATTGAATGTCCTCGATGGCGCCTGGGTCGGCCTGGTTTCGGGTTTTTACCAATTCAAGTGAAAGAGGGCTTTTTGGCCAGGGGCCCGAGTTAATGAGATCCGTTATTTAACATAATATATATTATGCGCTAAATATCTGTAAATAGCGTTGACAATGTAGGCATCCACGAAGGAGCAAATAAATAGCATTTTCTTTTAATTTACGCTAGTTACATTATCTACCTGAAGTGAAATATTGGATACCGAGGAAAAAATCGAAATCCAGTTCTTCACGGCTATCCGGTGACCAGAGCCCAGTCCCGGCCGACATCAGCCAATGCAGTTTCGGGTTCAGCTCGATGTCAAACCCAATATGGAAGTTCATGTTGTTCCGGGCGAAATCAGTTGCTGATCCACCGTAGATCTCGAACAGGAATTGAGTCCGCTCCGTCATCGGGCGTCCGAACGCCGCACCGTATGCCAGGGCGTCAGCATTCTTATTGACACTCGCGTAGCCGAATTCGCCGTTGACGGTCCATTTCTCAAATCCGTATTCGAAATTCACCGGCAGGAACAAAATACCCTCGTCATCGCCAACTCCACGCCTGGCCGCGGACGCCCGGATACCGAAGGCGTAGGCCGGTGCAAACGCAACTTGGATGCTCTCCCGATTCACAAACCGCCATTTGAAACCGACCGCGAGGTTGCCGAGGTGGCGGTGGGAAGACTGGTCTACTTGATTAGCAAACACATACGGCAGCGATACGGACAATTGAGTATTGGGCGTCAGTCCATATGAAACATCCAGCAACGGCAGTTCAAAGGCGTCCACGGCATCACTCTTGGCGCCAGTCACGGCTCCAATGATTTCCCATTGGCCCGGGTCCAGGATGCCGGGATCATCGATCGTCAGCGGTGGGCCGGCATAAGTGCTCGGCAGTTGAACAAAACAAACTATGGACGACGCGAGGGCCGGCCCAATCCTTCTTTTAAGTGACATGAATTACGAAGTTTGGCGGTGGCGCTGGGATAATACCGAAAGACCTGTTTGCATTGACAGCTCTGACCCGGATACTTGGATTGTTGTTCTACTGTCGGATAAATCGACGGCCTGAACTCAAGGGCTGAATTTGATTTTCAGACGACCGGTAAACGGTTTTTTGAGATTTCCCGCTTTCAGCGCATAGTGGATGCCCAGTTTCTTGCCCCGCCAGCCCGTCCCAACGGCCAGCCTGATCGCGCAATCGAAAGCGTCGATCTCGCGTTCCGGCTGAATGGACCCTAGCGACGCACACACCCGGATGCTATTTCTGGTTTTCTCGACGTCCGGATAACCCATTAAATCCGCCTCGACCGAAGACTGTTCTTGATCAGGCGGAGAATAGACCTTATCTGAAATATCAAAGTCGGAGGTTCGCGGAAAGGATAACTCAAACGTGGCATCTTCGAAGGTTAGCCGGGTCTTGTTCAAGATAGAAAAATTTATTTTGACCGCTCGTTCTTCAAAAAAATAGTAGATATCCGCCCTTTTTTTACGAATTTCTTCAGAGGCATTTTTCGTTTTGATCGTATTGTCCGCCTCGGTCAATGCTGTTTCGGCGACGTACATGCGGGCGTTCACGATACGTGCCCGCGCGATACTGGTTTCACTTGTCAATTGGTCGGATTCCTGGCTTCGCTTCAGTTTCTGCGGCGCGCGTTTGGAAGGCGGATCAGCCCTGTCAGGAATTTCAACTTCCAAAACCTGACAGTCCGCCTGCCCATTGAAGCCGACCAACACCGAGGGTGAGTCGGCCGCTTGTATTTTGCCGTACATCCGATCCAGATCGCTACGCAATGCGAGGCCGATTTTCCCGTCCTTTCGGATCCAGCATTCACCGCGTTGAAGCCGTTCCGAAACCGTTTCCTTGACGACATACGGTGGATTCCCGCAATCGCGTATGTGCAAGACGGCGATGGGCTTGCCGTCGATTATTTCATAATTTACTTCGATATCGAGATCCGGTTCGATCAGTTCGCCAATGCGGGCGATATCGTCTTCAAGACAGTTTTTATCCGCGTCCGTCAGGCCGATGATGTTCATGGTTGTTCCGTCGTGATGCGCACCGAATACGATATAGCGACCATCCTTGACATCTGCGTTCGCCAGTCCGAGGACCTCGCGAACCATTTGTTCGCGATGCGCGCGTCCATAGGGTTCAAAACGACAGACCCGATTGGGTGCATCTGACGTCAATTGGAGGATGTCTGGCAGGTTCATCGGGCCACGATCGCTTGTTTTTGCACCGGGGTATTTTAGCTTTGATGCAGTTTCGATGCGCGATATCGGTCGCATTTTCGATGCCTGTGCTATAAAGCGAAGATGGAGGCTTTGGACCTACCTCATTTGGTGACTGCCCTGGTCACCGTGACCATCGTGATCATATGCGTTGGTGTCCATTACGAAGGGCTGAGCGTGTTGGGCAGATGGGCCCGGGTCGAGCGTATCGCCACCGCGACTTAAAATTGCAACATTGATACTGGGGCAACTGTTTTTACATGTTGTCGAAATTTGGATATTTGCGGTGGGCTACTTTCTGCTGGCTCAGAAACTGAAGTTCGGCGCCCTGATCCAGCTTCCGTATTCAAGTGAGCTGAACACCGAGGTCACCGGATTTCTCGACCACGTCTATTTTTCCGCAGTCGTATACAGCACTCTCGGTTTTGGAGATATCATTCCTAATGGGCCCTGTACGATTTTTGACGGGAATGGAGGCGGTGGCAGGGTCTGGTTCTGATCACCTGGTCCGCGTCATTTACGTTCATCGAGATGCAACGCTACTGGGAGCGCGATTAGAATCACGAAGAACGCCTGCGCTGCCGAAAATCGGCGACACGATCCGTAAAATCCGTAAAAATGGCGTCGACCCGGAGATTAACGATAAACAGCTCGAGCAATTCGTTGAATTCATCTATTCCGGCCGGAAGGTCATCGGCTCTGAACGTATAGGGATGCACGGCCAGTCCGGTATCGTGAGCCATTTTTACAAGCGTCGACAACTGCGGTTCGCCGTCTTCACTTTTGCCGCGATAAATCAGCTTTATCGACGGACCGATACCCGCCGCATACTCTGATATCTCCTGCAATAACTGAATGTCGACGTCAGTTTTACTATCCAGAAGCTGTATGATCGGCAGCCCCGGGCCCACGCTTTTACGAACCTGTTTGAGTTCATCGGGGTCAAAGCACTGCAGAAAAACCGGGTCCCCGTCTTCCGTCAGGTATCCACAATGACCGAGAAGCTCCAATACCTTCTCGGTCAAATCGATCCCCTGCTCCCGGTGCCAGGCCGCGTATTTTAATTCAGGGTAAATTCCGACTCGACGACCGGTGGCCTTATTCAGGCCCTGGACAAAACGAATCTCCTGCCGCAGCGTGACGGCCGGAAACATGCCGGCATTTCTTGGGAAACGGCCAGAATAGCGAAGTTCCCCTGTTACCGGGTCGAGGCGTTCGCCAAAATTTAAGCTATGAATCTCATTGAGATCGAAATCGATACAGTAAAAATGACCATCGGCTCGAGCCCGGGTCGGGAATTTATCGACGACATCAGAGACCGCATCAAGGAACAGGTCGTGCAAAACCAACAGCTCACCGTCCCGGCTCGCGACCACGTCCTGCTCGAGAAAATCGGCGCCCATGCCATAGGCCAGCGCTTTCGCTGCTAGCGAGTGCTCCGGCAGGTAGGCGCTTGCACCGCGGTGCGCAATGATCGACGGTACGATTCCGGGTCCGCGCACGTTCCTGGAATGGGCGTTTCCCCGCCCTACTCCACATCCTCCACACCGAGCCGTTCATGCATGATCGGGCTCGTCGTCGTGTATTGCAGATGAACTTTCTTGCCGGGTTCAATGATCGTTTTGGCGGCAAACGCGGCCAGTGCAACCTCATGAAATCCGCTCAAAATCAATTTTTTCTTGCCGGGGTAAGTGTTGATATCACCGACCGCAAAAATCCCGGGAATATTCGTCTCGAAACGCTCGGTGTCGACATTGATGGTTTTGCGATTAATGTCCAGGTCCCAGTCCGCGATCGGGCCCAATTTCGGTGACAACCCGTAAAAGACCAGCAAATCGTCTGCCGGGATAGTCGTGATCTCATCATCCTGTTGCTTGATCTCTACGGAAACCAGATTTTTTCCATCAATGTTTATCCCCGTGAGTTTTGAGGATCTGAGAATGTCAATTTTTTTGTTGTCGGGAGATCGTTCTAGCGCCTCCAGTGTTGCGGGAGCGCCGCGAAACTCATCGCGTCGATGGACCAGCGTCAAATGCTGGGCATTGCTGTGCAATGCCAGCGCCCAGTCCAATGCCGAATCTCCGCCGCCCAGTATTACAATTCGTTTATCACGATATCTCGATGGATCCTTAACTTTGTAATTGACGTGCGTGCCTTCGATCTCCTGCGCTTCCGGCAGCCTCAATTTTCTCGGTTGAAATGAACCTACACCGCCGGCGATAAATACTGTTTTGGTCTGAAATACTTTATTGCCGCTCGTCACGACCCGAAACCCTCCGTTTTCCGCCGCCACTTCAACAACCTCCTCCCCGAGGTGGAAACCGGCATCAAAGGGCTCGGCCTGTTTCATCAGGCTATCGATGAGCTCCTGGCCACTGCAGACGGGAATGCCGGGGATATCGTATATGGGTTTATCCGGATAGAGTTCCGTACATTGCCCGCCGACAACCGGCAGAGAATCGACGATTTCAGACTTGACGCCGAGCAGCCCAAGTTCAAAAATTTGAAAAAGACCACAGGGTCCTGCCCCAACAATCAGCGCATCAGTTTGTATCGTCATAAAAGTCGTTGAATCGTAAATCCGTTCGTTAATCAAGATCGAAATCGATCACTTCCCACTCGGAGGTGTCTTCGTTTCGCCCCAAGCGTTTAATCGCACCGATTATCGCCCGGTCATTCCAGTCGATAATGTCATCGCAACAATCAATAACCTCCTTTTTAATGGTGATGGTCTCGCCGAAAGACTTCACTCCTATAACCGGCTTTTTGTTTGCCTGGCCTACGTCGACCTGAAACCGCATCAGGCTCGGATTGAGCTCGAACATGGCCACCGGCATGATCACGACTTCAGCCGGCTTGATCTGACTGATGAGTTCATCCTTGAGCGCTTGAAGGCCACCGGACTCCGGCAAATTCTCCGGTTTGCTGCAGGCCACGTAATAAAAAGTATCGCGGCTCGTTAAATATTCGAAAACCCGCTGGTAATCCTCGTTTTCCTCGAATAGGTGGGTCACAAAAACGCGGTAAGGGTCATTTTCAGACACTGCAATCTCCTGGCCTCAGCGCATCCCGATTATCAATACGGTGCAGTCTATCTCACCAATAAGCCTCACTCTATCAGTAGAATCATCTGAAAACCCGGCCCCGTCCTTTTATGCTCCGCCAGCAAGGCAGTACACTGTCCGAAATGCGCTTATTGATTTATAACATCCGGTACGCAGTCGGGGGCCGGCCGACGCCCCGGAGACCCGTTCCAAGCTCGGGATACCTTTTTGGCAACCGGGGCAACCTGGGCAAGATTACGGAATTTATCCATTCCGAAGACCCGGATGTCGTGGGTCTCATCGAGGTCGATATCGGTTCGGTTCGAAGTGGACGCGTTAACCAGGCCGAGTTTATCGCCGAATCGCTGGGGCATTTCTCCTCGTACGAATGTAAATACGGAGAAGAATCTGTCAATCAAATTCTCCCTATTTTGAGAAAACAGGCGAACGCGTTCCTGGCGGCGCCACGAATTACCGGGCAGCGTTTTCATTATTTCAATCAGGGTATAAAACGGCTGGTTATTGAACTTGAGCTGGATGACGTGGCAATCTTCCTCGTACACCTTTCCCTCAAGTACAGGCATCGACATTTTCAGCTCCGGCATCTTTACGAATTGGTTAAGGGCAGTCATAAACCAGTCATTGTTGCAGGTGACTTCAATACCTTTTGGGGTGAGAATGAAATTTTCCTGTTTATGAAAGCTGCGGGATTGAAGAGTGCCAATGTCTCCAGCCAACCCTCGTACCCAAGTCGTTCGCCCCGCATGCAACTGGATTTTATTCTTTACAGCGAGGGGATTGAAATATCAGGGTTCCACATGCCTGACGTGACCTATTCGGATCATTTGCCGTTGGTATGTGAATTTGAGTCGACGGGGAATTAGATGAACGTACCGGACAGGAAGAAATAGAGAATGCCCGAAGAAAATAAACGGCACCGGGAAGATTATCGCCATTGGCAGTTGGAGATTGATGTCAATGGGCTTGGATGGCTATGCCTCGACATGGCGGACTCGAACATTAACGTCCTGTCCCAGGATGTGCTGATCGAGTTTGAACGCATCATTGGCGAACTAAGCGTCAACCCGCCGGCGGGGCTGATCATTTTCTCCGGCAAAGATACGGGTTTCATTGCGGGGGCTGATATCAACGAGTTTCCGAAGATGGAATCCGGAGACGAGGCGTATGTATTGATGCGTCGTGGACACAAGATGCTGGAACAACTTGAGTCTCTCCCATGTTCTACCGTGGCGATGATCGATGGCTTCGCGCTTGGCGGTGGGCTCGAACTGGCGCTTGCCTGTAACTGGCGCGTCGCGATCGAAGAGGACCGCCCTACCCTCGGACTGCCCGAGGTGCAGCTCGGCCTGCATCCGGGATTCGGGGGCACAATCAGGACGGTTCGGCTTTTGGGGGCCACTCAGGCGATGTCATTGATGTTGACGGGCAAGTCGATCACCCCGGCAAAGGCCCTCAAGCTTGGGCTGATCGATCGCTTGGCAACGCAGGAGAATTGGCGGGATGTGGTCCGGTCGGTGGCCTCCGAACCGGTACCCACGCGTCGTCAAACGATTTTGAATCGCATGATGAACCTCTCGCCAGTCCGCGCTGTACTTGGCCGGCAAATGCGCAAAACGATCGCCAAACGCGCGAAAAAGGCTCATTATCCCGCGCCTTACGCCATAGTCGATCTATGGTGTCGGTATGGTGCCACGTCGCGCGATGCCTTCGACGGCGAAGCCCGTTCCTTCGCGGAACTTGTCGAAACAGAAACCTCTCGCAACCTGGTGCGGGTGTATTTTCTCCAGGAGCAGCTGAAACATGCTGCCACGATTGACGCCGGTGCCCCGAGAGTAACTCACGTCCATGTCGTTGGCGCCGGCGTAATGGGTGGCGATATTGCGGCCTGGTGCGCATTACAGGGATGCTGGGTGACGCTTCAGGATCGTGATATGGACTCTATTCAACCGGCGCTCGACCGCGCAGTAAAGCTGTTTCAGAAGCGCCTGTCTGATCCCGATAACCGCGCATCGGCTGAGAATCGCCTGGTCGCCGACCTGGCAGGGGAAGGCATTAGTCGTGCCGACGTTGTGATAGAGGCAATATTCGAAGACCGGGATGCCAAACAGGCCCTTTACCGGCAACTCGAACCACAGATGAAAGACGGTGCAGTCCTGGCAACCAATACGTCCAGTATCCCGCTCGAGGAACTCGCACCCAGTCTGCATATGCCTGAACGCCTGATCGGGCTGCATTTTTTCAACCCGGTCGCAAAATTACCTCTGGTCGAGGTCGTCAGTGCGGAAACCAGTGGCATTGCGGCCACATCCAGGGGACTGTCGTTTGCGCGCCAGATCAAAAAGTTGCCGCTGCCCTGCCGCAGCCAGCCAGGTTTTCTGGTAAATCGAGTACTCGCGCCCTATATGGCCGAGGCCATGGAAATGTTGCATGAAGGTATTCCCATGGCACATATCGACCAGATGGCGGTTGATTTTGGGATGCCGGTGGGTCCTATCGAACTCACCGACTCAGTGGGCGTCGATGTCGCGCTCCATGTTGCACGGATTCTGGCCCCGGTGGTCGGGCGCGCCGTTGCCCCGGAGCTCGAAAAACTAGTGGCCGAGGGTCGTCTGGGTCAGAAGACCGGTTACGGCTTTTATCGATATCGAGATAACAAACCCATCCGGGCGCGTGGGTCAGCCGCTCGGGCAGGCCCCGATATTCAGGAACGCCTCGTGATGGCGATGTTGAATGAAGCGGCCGCGTGTCTGGCTGACAATGTCGTCGATAATCGGGAATTGCTGGATGCCGGGGTGATTTTTGGGACCGGGTTCGCCCCATTCCGTGGCGGCCCGCTACATTATGCGCAAAAGATCGGAATTCAGCAGGTGGTGGCGACGCTTGAGCGACTCGCGGAGACGCATGGACCCCGATTTACGCCGTCGAGAGGATGGGCAGAACTGGTTTAATGGATTACAGGTTTTCGGTTTCGTAGCACAAAATCTTCCGGGTACAATATGCCACCTTTGCGACCGTAAACAGGGATAAACAGGTAGAAAGAAATATATGTCAGATGCTAGTCTCAACATGGATACTCTGAGGTCGTTTACACCTCTGGATGGCCTGAAACGCGAGAATCTGGCGGCCCTGGCAAAAAAAACCCAGTTACAAAAGCTTGGCGCGGGCAAGGTGCTATTTCGCAAGGGTGATAGCAAAAAACGGACCTACTACCTGATTTCCGGAACGATTGAGCTGAGCGACCGCGAAGGCAAATCCGTAAAGATTCTCGGGGGCTCGGAAGAGGCCAGGTCTCCGCTTGCCCCAATGTTGCCGAGAACCGTCAGCGCGATGGCTCGCGATGACGTTGAATATATTTCAATCGATAGTGACCTCCTCGACGTCATGCTGACCTGGGATCAGACTGGCGCTTACGAGGTAAAGGATCTTAAATCGACCGAACAGCCCGACTCGGCCGACTGGATGACGACCTTGCTTCAATCGAAGGCGTTTCACCGAATCCCACCCGGTAATATTCAGGCCATCTTCATGCGGATGCAACGGGTTGAATACAGTGCCGGCGATGTTGTTATTCAGCAGGGCGACGTCGGCGATTTTTTCTACGCCATTACTGAGGGAATATGTCTGGTGACGCGGGAAACGCCACTGAACAAAGAGGGGAATCAAACTTGCGGAATTGAAAAAGGGATCGACCTTTGGGGAAGAGGCCCTGATATCTAACGCATTACGCAATGCGACGGTGACGATGGAAACCGATGGTATCCTGATGCGATTGGGCAAAGAAGATTTCAATACTCTGATGAATGAGCCCATGCTCGAGTGGGTTAATCATCAGCAGGCCAAGGAAGTGGTTGCGGCAGGAGGGCGCTGGCTGGATGTGCGATTACCCAGTGAATTCGAGTCCTATCACGAAGACAATGCGATCAATATTCCGCTGTATTTTATGCGCTTGAAACTCAATACCCTGGACAAGAAAATCAAGTATGTAATGTGTTGTGATACCGGTGCCCGCAGCTCGGCTGGTGCGTTTATCCTGAATGAAAAAGACTTCAGTTCCTGCGTGCTGCAGGGTGGTTTGAACGCGAACAAATCCGAGTAAGAAATCTGAAAAACGACGGCGGCGTTACATCGTGTGGGTCGGTTTATCACCACCCAAAGCGCCGGCGAGGTAATTTTCAATTTTCTTCTGGGTTGTCCCGCCGTCCTGTGAACTGAACTGCACACCGATACCCGCGGTTCTCTTGCCCTGCGCACCTTTCGGTGTGAGCCAGATAACTTTTCCGGCCACCGGAATCTTCTCTTCCTCGCCCATCAGGTTCAGCAACATAAAGACTTCATCGCCTAATTGGTAGGCGCTGCTTGTGGGTATAAACAGGCCGCCATTAATTACGAATGGCATATACGCGAGATACAAGGCGCTTTTGTCTTTAATGGTTAATGTCAGTAATCCTGGTTTCGACATGGATGATTATGACGTCCTTATAGCCCGCCCCCACCATACCAGCGGGTCAGGAGATCGGTTAATTGCAGATCCGCATTAAGGCCCGCGCCTTGCAGCCGACGAAGCTCGTTAATGTCTCGGAGACATCCAAATGAGCGTTCAATGTTTAGTGTTTTTGGTCCTATTTGCAAGTATCTGTATCGCGGCATTTGATCGCCATTGGATCCATCGCCGGTAACTGACTGCCTGATCTCGTCACTCACACGTTGATAGAGCCAGCGCAAATATCGATCCTGATCCTGACGAGACCAGCGTTTGGCAACAACAGCTGGCGTGACTCGTTTATCAAGCAGCGCCCGGAGATCCTGCTCAAATTCAGCGGCCTGCTGGGTAAAACCCGACTCGTGAAGTTCCAGCGCCTTGAACGGCGCCCCGCCTGCCAGTTCCAGCGCCGTTTTCCAATTCACATCACCGCGAATTTCCCGCAGCCAACGGGTTGCCGCCACCGCATTCGGCGTTGTGAGCCTGACCCGGTGGCACCGGCTGACCACGGTCGGCGCAATACGAGACAGCGAATTCGTGACTAATACAATCAGGGCGTCGCCCGGCGGCTCTTCCAGGGTTTTCAGCAGGCTGTTTTCCGCCGGAGCGGTCAGCGCCTGTGCGGGACTGATTAACGCCGCTTTCGCCCCACTCTGGTGACTGGTCAAGTTAAGAAAGGAGATCAATGAACGTATTTGATCAATTGAAATCGTTCGTTTTTCCGTTTCCTTTTCTTTGTCTTGTTGCGGTTGCACCAGTTGGAAATCAGGATGGCTTGGTACGTGGTCCGCATCCAGTATTCGACCGATGTTGTTGTCGGCGTCCATCGTGAAATCATCGGAATCCAACGCGCGACCGATCGCCCAAAGCGCCAGGAGGCGGCGACCGCTGCCGTCTGGGCCGTGAATCAGAATCGCATGGGGCATGCGCCCCCGGTTGGCGATGGCCCCAAGGGCGTCTCGGCTCGCCTCTAACCATGATGGGAAAGTTATTGATATAATTCAAACTGTTATTTAGTCTATTTAATCTATTTTTTAATAAAATTTGCCAGTATTCTAGCCAGGTTCCGTTGCACGACATCGATCGGGTCAGCCGCATCGACCGACTTTACACGTCCCGGATTGCGGCTGGCAATTTCATGGTATTTCGCCTGTACCCGGGTAAAAAAATCGGCCCTTTCCTTTTCAAACCGGTCTGTCAGGCCCCGGTCTCGCCGCCGTTCAGCCGTAATCTCCAGTGACGCATCCAGGAGTATCGTCAAATCAGGCACCAATGATCCCGTTACCCATGTATCCAGTTCGGCAATGGCAGCGTCAGAAAGACCACGGCCACCTCCCTGATAGGCGTATGTGGCATCGGTAAACCGATCGCAGACGACCCATTCACCGCGCTCGAGAGCGGGCAAGATGAGCTCATCGAGATGTGATGCACGTGCGGCAAACATTAGAAGCAATTCACAGCGGTCGGACAGTGTGCCCGGTTCGGATTGAAGCAGAATTTCACGTATCATTTCCGCGGCCGCTGTTCCGCCGGGCTCACGGGTCGTGACAACGGTTTTACCCTGCTGGCGAAGAAATTCCGCAATAAACTCCAACTGAGTTGATTTACCGACCCCTTCCGTACCCTCTAGCGTAATAAATTTCCCCCGCAGGCTATCCTGACGTGTCATCGGCTTTTTTCCTTGCGCAAATAGGCCAGGTACCGCGCAACGGCGGCATTGTGCTCCTCAAGCGTTGCCGTGAAATAGTGGCTGCCATCGCTATGCCCGGTCGCAACAAAATAGAGCGACTCGCCAGGCGATGGGTTGACGGCCGCCGCTAAAGCGCTCTCACTGGGCAACGCGATCGGGGTGGGTGGCAGTCCCTTTCTTTTGTAAGTGTTGTAAGGGTTGTCGGTCTCGAGGTGGACCCGGGTCAGGTTGCCGTCGAAACTGGACCCCAAGCCATAAATGACCGTTGGATCCGTCTGCAGCCGCATATTTTTCTCGAGGCGGCGTAAAAATACACCCGCGATTTCCGGCCGTTCGCTCGCAAGGGCGCTTTCTCGCTCGACGATAGACGCCATGATCAGTGCCTGATAGGGATCGGTCAGGACCAGGCCGGGTCGGCGATTTTCCCAGGCTCGAGCCAGATGCACCTGCATCAAGTCGTAGGCTCGCCCCAGCAATTCTGCATCCGTCGTGCCGCGTGGAAATTTGTAGGTGTCCGGAAAAAACACGCCCTCCGGGTGTGCGTAATTCAGATCCAGCAAATCGATCAAATCTACCGGAGTCTCGATTTCCAGAGTTTGTTCAAGGGCCGGATGGCGCCGGATCGCACCCAGCAGATCGGATACCGTCCAGCCCTCGACAATCGTCAGCGAGTGCAGCTTGACGCGCCCATCGACCATCTGATCGAGCAACGATCCGGGTGTGACCTCGGGTGTCAATGCGTATTCGCCCGCCTGGATACGTTCTGCCTTACCCGAGATTCGACCGATCAGTGCAAAAATCCTGGGATGGCGAAGCAAACCGTCATCGGCGAGCGCGACGGCAACCGATCGGAGCGAACTGCCTTTAATCACGTCCAGACGATACTCGTCGCCCGACAACTGCAACGGTTCCGACAAAAAGGCATTCACCCATAATCCTATTCCGGCGCCACCTGACAGGCACGCAATGATCAACATCGCGACCTTGTGTTTTACCCGCCGCATTCTGCGACCCCGATGTCGGCCAGCGCAGCCATCAAACGCCGGGTGGTCGGCCCGATATCATATTGCGTCGATTCAACCCGAACCACCGGCCAAATTCCAATCCGACTGTTGGTCACAAATAGCTCGCTCACCCCGAGTAATTCATCAACATCGACGGCCACCTCACGACATTCGATGCCAATCAGGGAAGCCTGCTCCATTACCAGCTTTCGCATGACGCCGCTAATTCCGCATCGGGCCAAGTCTGGCGTCAGCAGACTACCCTCGGCCGCAAGAAATACATTGGACATCGTACCGCAAATGACCTTTCCGTCTTCGGTGCACATCAACCCTTCACGGAAACCCGACCCGGTCAATTCTGCGCGCGCCAAAACCTGATCGAGCCGCCCGAGCGTCTTCAAACCGGCAAGGTCTGGATCAATCCCGATCCGTGTCTTGCAGAACTTCACTTCAATGCCCGTTTGCCACAAATGTCGCGATAGTGGCTCGTCGGGAATCAGGCCAATGATTCGGGTGGACTCTGGATTTATCGGTGGTGCATACCCTCTATCGCCGACACCACGCGTTACGATGATCTTAATCGTCCCCAATTTGCATCCGGAGGCAAGTTCATTGACTTCCGTGCGAAGCGTATCGTCGTCCTGACCCGAAATCGAAAGGCGATTGCAGCCATCGATCAACCGGTGCAAGTGATAGTCGAGAAACCGGGCGCAGCCATCGCGTACCGCAATCGTTTCGAACAAACCATCACCGTAGGTGAGTCCGCGATCGATGACAGAAATCGAATGCCCCGGCGTCCCATTGATTAACCACTTAGTCATCTTCTTCGAGGGCCAGCAGTAGCCCTTTGGCTTTCGCTCGCGTTTCTTCCAGTTCCTGCTCTGGATCCGAGTCCGCCACAATCCCACTGCCGGTCGCGAACGTCAGATTTTGGCCGACGGTTGTCATGGTTCGAATCAGGATATTCAAGTCGCCGCTACCATCCCGGTTAAAATAGCCCATCGCACCTGTGTAGGCGCCTCGTGCCCGATCTTCCAGTTCATTTATTATCTCCATGCACCGCACTTTCGGACAGCCGGTGATAGTGCCCCCAGGGAAAACTGCACGGATCATTGTGCCGGGGCTCATCCCGTCTCGCAGCCACCCCGAAATATTAGACACGATATGATGCACGTGAGAATAGGTTTCCACGACCATGAATTCGTCGACCTTGACGCTGCCCGGTTTGCAGATGCGGCCCAGGTCATTGCGCTCAAGATCAATGAGCATGATGTGTTCTGCCCGTTCCTTCGGGTGGCTGAGCAGTTCTGCTCGCCGCGGTTCATCCGCCTGCAGGTTGTGGTCCCGCGGTCGCGTTCCGGCGATCGGCCGGGTTTCTACACGCCCGTTGCGGGCACGCAACAGTCGTTCCGGCGATGAACTAATCACTCCAATTCCGTCAAAAACGGCCAAACCGGCGAACGGCGCAGGATTCGATTGCCGCAGGTTCCGGTAAAGGTCTGACGGTCTGACATCCGGTGCCAGGCATCCGGACCACTCGCGCGACAGATTGGCCTGAAAAATGTCCCCTGCGGCGATATATTGTTTCGCATCGCGAACGGCGCGCAGAAATTTCTCGGGCGGCTCCTCGGCAAGGCTTTGATGAACAATCAAATTCTTCGGGGTTACCCGAGTCTCACCCAAATTCTCGATATCGAAACGAATCTCGTCGATCATTGACTCGTAACCGGGTTCGGCAACGATCCATGCCGAGGATCGCTGACGGTCGCGTACAATGGCTGCAGGAATCCGGGTTGCAAACGCGACCGGCAATTTTGGATTGGGCACGAGGTTCAGTCGCGGTTCGATTTCCGCGGCCAACTCATATCCCAGGAAGACAAACCAGCCGCCGTGAAAAGGCACCTGTGAGTTCGCTGAACTGGGTACCTTTAGATCAGACCACTCGGCATCAAAAGCGTCGAGAAATCCTTGCCGGACTCCGCTGAGATCATGGTGTACTTGATATTCAGCATCGAGCCGTAAGGTGGTTTCCGGAAACGCAAATAGAATGTCGAAGTGACCGAGGGCAGTGCCTTGCGCCGCGCTCTCGAGGAGGAACGGATACCGCGTCGGATTGCTGGAATGCAAATCCAGCAAGTCGATTTGAAAAGCGGTTTTTGCGGAACTTGCCAACCGGTTGTCGGGGTGCATTCTGAACTCACCCGCTCGGGCAGACGTTAGACGGTGACCACGATCAAACTTTCGTAAACACCAAGCTGCCGTTGGTACCGCCAAAGCCGAAGGAATTTGTTACGACCGCATCGATTGGCATTTGGCGCGCCTCGTTAGGCACGTAATCCAGATCGCATTCGGGATCCGGATTGTCTAAATTGATCGTAGGGGGTGCGACCTGATCACGTATTGCCAGGACGCTGAAAACAGCTTCCAGGGCACCCGCGCCGCCCAATAAATGTCCTGTCGTTGACTTGGTGGAACTGACCGCAAGCTTGTCGGCGTATTGTCCGAATACTGTGCGGATAGCCCTGGTCTCTGCGATATCCCCCAAGGGTGTCGATGTGCCATGGGCATTAATATGGGAGATCTGGTCAGGATTCAGGCCCGCGTCCTCGATCGCGGCACGCATGCACCTCGCGGCGCCGTCGCCATCGCCCGAAGGTGCGGTGATATGGTGTGCATCACCACTCATCCCGAACCCGGAAACTTCGGCGAGAATGTCGGCGCTACGGGCCTTGGCCAGTTCATAGTCTTCCAGGATCAGGGCTGCCCCGCCGGCACTCAATACAAATCCATCACGGTCTCTGTCCCATGGACGGCTCGCGGCTTCGGGATCATCGTTTCGAGCGGAAAGAGCCCGGGCAGAACTGAATCCGCCAAGTCCCAGTACGGTAATCGGTTCCTCGGCCCCACCGACGAGCATCGCATCCGCATCACCGCGTTCGATACAGCGCGCCGCAATCCCTATCGAATGGGTGCCCGATGTGCAGGCCGTCACCAGCCCAAGGTTCGGACCCCGGAAGCCGAAGCGTATCGAAGCATGACCGGCGATCATATTGATGATGCTGCCCGGAACAAAAAATGGTGAAATTTTTCGCGGCGAATTAGATTTCAGGTATTTTTCGTAGTTTGCCTCGATGGTACCGAGGCCACCTATTCCCGAGCCCATGGCAACGCCCACCCGGTCTCCGGAGTAGTTCTCGGTCGATATGCCGGCCTGCGTGACAGCCTGCACGGATGCCGCGACACCGTAGTGCACAAAACGGTCAACCTTTCGAGCGTCTTTCGCCGGCATGATTTCCTCTACATCAAAATCTTTGATGCACCCACCAAAGCGCGTGGAAAACAAACTGACATCGAAATCCGTGATTGGGCCTATCCCGCTGCGCCCGGTGACTACATTATCCCATGCGGTCTTGATGTCATTACCCACGGGGGATATAACCCCCAGACCGGTAACGACTACGCGTCGTCTGACCATCACTTATTTTTCAATTGGAAAGGCAAACCAACACCGTTCGAACGAAGGTCTACCAAAAAGACGGCTTCTGAGCCAACTCAGGCTTCTTTCGCCTTTGCCGAGATAAAGTCGATCGCCTGCTGAACGGTGGTGATCTTTTCCGCCGCCTCGTCAGGAATTTCGGTCTCAAATTCCTCTTCAAGCGCCATGACAAGTTCGACTGTGTCAAGCGAATCCGCGCCAAGATCATCGACGAAGGAGGCCGCGTTCGTTACCTCGTCTTCTTTAACGCCGAGCTGTTCGGCGACGATGTTCTTAACTTGTTCCTCAATGCTGCTCATACTCGTTTTGTCCTCTGGGTTAATGAGTATATGTTGGGACCCTGCGACCACCGGATAGGGGCCACCGGACACGCCGGCGGTATTTTAAGGGAATCGTCTAACGCAATCTACACCCGTCGAAAACCCCGTTTTCGGCCATTTGCCGCGGATATAACCGCTAAATCATGTACATGCCACCGTTTACATTGATGGTTTCGCCGGTCACGTAATTTCCCGCCGGGGATGCGAGATAAAGAACAGCGCCCGCCACGTCTGAAACACTGCCAAGCCGGTTCATGGGAACCTGGTCGATCAGGCCCGCCTGCTGAGCCTCGTTCAATCCAGCGGTCATTTCAGTCTGAATAAATCCCGGTGCAACGACATTGACAGTAATTCCACGAGATCCGACTTCCCGAGCCAGGGACTTTGAAAATCCCGTAAGGCCCGATTTTGCGGCTGCATAATTGGTCTGTCCGGCGTTGCCCATCTGACCCACAACCGAAGCAATCGAAATTATTCGTCCGTACCGAGCCTTCATCATGCCTCGAAGAAAGGCTTTCGATGTGTGGAATACCGCAGAAAGATTCGTGCGCAGAACATCGTTCCACTGATCGTCTTTCATTCTTAGTAACAAATTGTCTGCCGTGATTCCAGCATTGTTTACCAGTATTGAAACGTTGCCTTCACTGGCGCTGATATTCTTTTGCAGTTCTAAAATTGATTCTGCAACACCGACATCAAGGATCTCGCCACGCCCCAAAATTTTCGCCGCTCGAAATCTCTCGGTAATTGCTTCAGCGCCCGATTCGCTGGTTGCCGTGCCAATCACAGTTGCGCCTGCGAACCCGAGCGTATCAGCGATCTCGGCACCAATACCGCGCGAAGCACCGGTCACCAGCGCTATCTGACCACCGACGGAAAACAGATCGGGATAATTGTTCGTCATGGTCCTTTTTATCAAGCAGTTGCCGGAAGCTTTGTTTAACGGATTCGGCCGGTTATTCGGGACCGGATTATAACCGTGCTCTCCCGCGCTGCCACAATTGATCGGTCGCGAAAGCGATCAGGCCGCCGATCGCGCCCCAGGCATGTGCGTCAGTAACGACATTGCCACCGACGATACCCCCGGAAAACGGCATTTCACCGACAAAATATTCCCAGGAGAGTTTCAGCGCCAGGCCCATCAAAAGCCATTTTCCTTGCGGTATGCCTGCGATGACCCAGCTGATCGCTCCCACTACAAATAGTCCGTGCAAAGCACCCGATAAGCCCTACGCACCAGAAAATTTCAGGATTAAAAAAATACAGGCCGATTCCGGTGGCGAGGCTGCAGATCAACAGGTCTGATCCCCATTGAGTGGGTCGCCGTTCTTCAGCAAACAACCACGCGATAACCAGCAATCCGCAACCATTCAGGATCAAATGGCCCCAGCCGAGATGAATGAAATTTCCACTCAAAAGGCGCCACAGTTGCCCGTTTTCGATCGGAATTCGCTCGTACGGCATCCACCCGCGCATATTTTGCGGCAGCGCCTGAAACGCGGTCATTAACGCCGTGAGAGAGATCGCGGGAATCAGTACCGGCGAAACATAAGACACTAAAATCTTTTTAAATTTAATAACTAACGCTACTTATATATGGTAAAGTCTAGAATCTGGCCAGATGCGCGCTGGCCGGGTCGCACTGGTATCGTTACTCTAATCGCCGCCGCGTCTCGTTGGGGTGCGGCAGATCATCTCAGAAACACGGGTTATTTTCATGACATCAAGAACATTGTCGGCACGTTCGGGATTGCAATCTGGCTTCACGCTTATCGAAATCATGGTGGTCGTGGTTATCCTCGGAATTCTGGCTGCACTGATTGCGCCAAACGTTATCAGCCGAATCGATGACGCGCAGATCACCAAAGCCAAACAGGACATTCGAGCGCTCGAAAGTGCGTTAAAACTTTACCGTCTGGATACGTTTCGTTATCCGGACACCGAGGCGGGACTCGATGCCCTGGTCACGCCACCGCAGGATCCGAATGCCCGGTGGCCGGCCGGCGGCTACCTTGACCGGTTGCCGAAAGATCCCTGGGACAGGCCGTACCTTTATCTGCACCCCGGAAACCAGGGCGAATTTGATGTTTATACGCTCGGACGGGACGGGCAACAAGGCGGCGACGGCCTGGATGCCGATATCGGCAACTGGGGCCTCAATTAAGCCAGGGCGCGTCAAGCGGACAAAGTTACCGGCCAGACCATGACTCACCGCCGGCGAACAACGGGTTTCTCGTTACTGGAGCTTCTCGTGGTGGTGTTCATCATCGGCATCCTTGCCACGATGTTCACGCTGTCGGTCGGATTGACCGGCGGCGATCAGGATCTCGAACGCGAAGTCGACCGGCTTCAGGCTCTCCTCAAGCTCGCCAGCGAAGAAGCGCTTATGCAGGGGAAGGAAATCGGTATGCGGTTTTACGCCGACGGGTATGAATTCGCAACGTTTCAAGAGGATTTCCTGGACTACCGCGACCCGGACCCGGAAGAACAGACAAATCAGGATGAGGCGAAGACCCTCGATCAATCGGAGTGGGTCCTCGTTGGCCAGACGGAAATACTCGGTCCACGCCATTTGCCGGAAGATATCGTGTTGGAGCTGGAGATCGACGGGCGCGAAGTCATTTTGACCACAGAAAGCGAGCGCATGGATGATGACGATGACTCCGAGAAAGTCTACCGTCCACAAATCCGTATATTCTCGAGTGGCGATTTTATTCCCTTCGTCCTGCGGCTCAGGAGAGAGTTTCAGAACGCCGGCACGATCATCGATGTCAGCGCCGACGGTACAGTGGAAGTGACGGAAGAAGGCCCGTGAAATGCCGTTCGACCAGAGTGACCCCAGCCTGTCCGCCTATGGGGTTCACGTTACTGGAGGTACTCGTGGCTTTAGTGATTATCGGCCTCGGAATGATGGCCGTTTTCGATCAGCTGAGCCAGATGATAACGACAGCGGCCCGGCTGCGTGACAAGACATTTGCGACCTGGATCGCTGAAGACCGGATTACGGAGCTGCAGGTTAACGGCCAGTATCCCAAGGTCGGAGATCAAAGTGACGAAGTCGAAATGGCGGGTGCGGATTGGACCTATACGATCAAAACTTCTCAGATTCCCAACATGGACCTGCGCCGTCTCGACGTTACCGTGAGTTTTTTAGACACACCTGAAGATATTCTTGCTGATCTCGCGGGATTCGTCAGGCCACCGCAAATCGGCGGTAACAGTAATTTACAGGGCGGACAGGATGGATCGGAGTCTGACCCTGACGCGGGCAGCACTGATGTCTCGTCAGCCGGGGCCGGTTTTGGCGTAGGGTTCACGCCGTTGGATCCCAATGCGACTTATACGGCCGGGGAAGAATAGGTGAATTGGCACAAAAACAAAGGCTTCACGCTGATTGAACTATTGGTCGCCATGGCGATTTTCGCCGTCATCAGCGCCCTCGCCCTCGGTGGCCTGAATGCCGTGGTAACCCAGCAAACTATTGCGCGGGAACAGATCATTGCGCTCGGCAAACTCCAGAGAGCCATTCGGTTCATGACCGATGACTTTGCACAACTGAACCCGAGATACGTCAGAGACGTGCTCGGGCAGGCGAGCGAACCGCCATTGGTCACCGATAGCCTGCGTGAGAATATCGTTCGGCTGAGTCGCAGCGGCTGGAGAAATCCGGTGCCGGTCGCGAGAGGTACCCTGCAACGGGTTCAGTACCGGTTGGAAGACGAAAAACTGTTCCGTGACTATTGGCTTGTGATGGACTATCCGCTCGGGATGGAGCCGCGATCGACGGAATTGCTCGACAATGTCAACGAAGTCGAGATCGAATATCTCGACCAGGCGTCAGATTGGCACACGCTGTGGCCGCCGTTAAGCCAGGGTCCTTCTCCCGATTTCGTCTACCCCAGGGCCCGTTCGTATCACCCTGGATCTCGCTGATTGGGGGGAAATCGTACGCGTCGTGGGCTTGTTGGAATAATGCTTAAAGCGCATGGAATGCCCGGGCGCCAGCACGGTATTGCCGCGATCACGGCCGTTCTCGTGGTTGCGTTGGCAACTATTCTGGCCGTCAACCTGGCCTGGGAACTGAATCTGGATATTCGCCGAACCGAGGTGTTGCTCCAGCACACCCAGGCTCGCCAGTTCGCCTTGGGCGCCGAAATGATCGCGGCAAACGCATTGCAGACTGATTTTGAAAATGACCTGGAGGACGAAGAGGAATGCGATTATCCCGGTGAAGACTGGGATACGGAATTGGCACTGCCCTTCGAAGGCGGGTCTGTCCGGGGTCGTCTGACCGATATGCAAGGCAGATTTAACCTGAATAACCTGATGCTGAAGAATGGACAGCCCAACGAAGAAGCCTATGAACAGTTTTCGCGTTTACTCGAAATTCTCGATCTGGACCAGAACATCGCCGCGAAAGTTCTCGACTGGATCGATCCGGATCAGATACCCGAACTCGGGGGCGCCGAGGACGGGGTGTACACGTCAAAAATACCGCCCTACCGGACGGCGAACACCTGGTTCACGACGACGACGGAATTGCTCGCAATCGATGGGGTGCTCGATCCGGATGATCCGGGATCCGCAGTATTCGAGACGCTCGAACGTTATGTCGCCGCGTTGCCGCCCGGGCAAAAGATCAACGTCAATACCGCGGAAGACCCGGTTTTGTTGTCACTTTCTATGAATCCCGGCTCCACGGATGTGGAAAGTCTGAAGGCGAACCGTCATTACTGCGAAATCGGTAATATCACGCAGGATGACCCCTCGGGATTCGCGGCAGACGCGCAAGATATCGTAGAGGATGATTTTTTTACGAAAGAACTACTTGCTGTGCAGTCGAATTATTTTCAACTCAAAGTACTGGTAACCCTTGGCACTGCTCAGCTCACTATGTACAGTCTCCTGCACCGCGATGACAATGGCGTCGTGACGACGAGCCTGCGGTATTTCGACACGAAGTAACGGATCTTTTGCCACTCAGAATGACCGCCTGGAATGACTGCCTAGAATGACCGAATTTGTCGTATTGCGTTTTCGCGACTTTTCCGCCGAGTCAGTGGAGTGGATTACGGTCGATTCATCGGGAGTTTGTCTCGGCGAACCAGGCCGAGGCAATCTTGCCGAGGCGCGTGAGGCCGCCACCGGCTACAAGACAATTGCGCTCGTACCGGCGGTTTCCATCCTCAGAACCTGTGCCAACGTGCCGATCCGTAGCGCCGCGAAACTGCTCAAGGCTTTGCCTTTTGCGATGGAGGAGCAACTTGCGGAAGACGTCGAACACTTGCACTTCGCCACTGCGAGTCACCGGCCCGACGGACAGGTTCCGGTCGCTATTGTCCGCAGATCAACCATGGATGCCTGGCAGGATCAATTTGCAGCGGCGGATATCAGGTTGGCCGGCCTGTATTCCGATGGCGATGCGCTGGGCGATATACCCGGGACGACAATACTCTTCATCGAGTCGGATTTCGCGACGCTGCGCCAGGTCGATGGCGCTGTGGCGGTTACGGACCGCAGCGAACTGGATGCGTTGATCGACCTCTGGATGGCGGCTCAGCCGAACGATGAGGATGAAACCACGGTACCGGTAAATTTGCTGGTCTATATGACCCCCGACGTGCAGGAGGCGATGGAGCCATTTCTCGAACGGATTCAACCGATCGTCGATACATTGGAGGTCAAGCTTTTGCCCGATGGCGCGTTGCCGCGCATGGCGTCCCAGATCGCCGTCAATCCGGGTATTAACCTGTTGCAGGGTGACTATGCAACAGGCGCTAACCTGACTGCTTATTGGCCCGCATGGAAGGTCGCCGCCATTGTGCTGCTTTGCCTGGTCGGGACGATGATCGGTGTTAAAGCCGTTGAAATTTCGCGCCTGAACCAGGAAATCGAAGCGCTCGACGGGGCAATCGAACAAGCCTTTCGATATACGTTTCCCGGGACCGGTGAAATCAGAGACGCCCGGGCACTGCTGAATAGTAAATTGAGGGCACTCGGGAAGGATGTTTCCGACTCGGACCAGAGCGAATTTCTCGACATTTTAGCATCCGTCGCTGCGGCGGTTTCGCAGTCGGCAGACAAGGAATCGAAACTCGAAGCGATCAACTATCGGAGCGGTGTCATGGAATTGCGGGTGCTGGTGCCGAATGTCGAGGCGCTCGACACGATTCAACGGGCGATCGCCAAAAGCGGCAGGCTGAGCGCCGAAATTCAGTCGGCTAATCCTCAGGGTGATAAGGTGCTCGGGCGCCTTCAGGTCAGGAGTCTCGGGGCATGAGAACCTGAAGTGAGAGATTGGTTTCAAAATTTGGCGCCCCGGGAGCAAGTCCTGATTTCGATTGGGGGCGCCCTCGTCATCATTTTTTTGATTGTGATGCTGGGTATCCAGCCGGTCTTGAGCAAAGCCAGTCGCGGCCGTGAGTTAATCAGCGACAAACAGGCTTTATTGACCGAGCTGTCGCAGGTGGCACAGCGCATCGGGCCGCAATCCGGGGGCGGCCAAGCCGGGACTCTGGCGGGCGGCGGGCAATCATTGGTTGTGGTTGTGGACAGGACGACCCGCGAGCGTGGCCTCGCCGCCAATCTCAAACGGAATCAGCCTGATGGTGACCGCAGTATACGGCTTCGATTCGAAAACGCTTCGTTCGATACATTGATGGGGTGGCTGGACCAGTTACAGAATCAGTACGGCCTGGCGATAACATCGGCGAATATTGACGTCGCGGTTGGAACGGGACGCGTAAACTGTAATCTGACACTCGAAAGAACGGGCGTCTGATCTTTCATGAAATCACTCAGTATTCTTGCCGGGGCGGGCCTGGCCAGCTTCCTTGTATTCTTGGTCGTATCACTCCCGGCGAAAGTGCTGACCGATCTTGCGGCACCCGCCGGTGTGCAGATCGCGGGCGTAACCGGTTCGGCCTGGCGGGGTCAGGCACGCAGTGTCGAGGTCCCCGGATTTCAGTTAGGCCGGACGACCTGGATCATTGACCCGGCGGCATTTGTTCTGGGCCGCCTCTCAGCGACCATCGAAACTGTTTGGCCCGGCGGGAAAGCCGGTGGCAAATTGACGGTTGGTATTACCGGTTCGATCAGGCTGCGTGAGTTCGAGGCCGTTGGCTCCGTCGCACCGATTGCGCAACAGATGAATTTACCGCCATCCGGCGGGCAGTTCTTTATTGATATTGCTGACCTTGTGCTTGTCGATAGTTGGCCCCGAATTCTCATGGCCGATGTTCGTGTCGAAAACGTCCCGCTAGCACTGATGGGAGTCGCCGGCGCACCCGCCGGAAGTTATCGAGTGAGTTTCGCATCTGAAGAGGTCACCGACGATGGCCTGATCATCGGTGAACTGAAAGATTTGAGTGGTCCGTTGATTATCAATGGAAAGGTAACGCTGAGCCCGCCAATGAATTACGAAATTGTCAGCCAAATCGGTGCTCGCCCGGATGCACCTTCCGATCTTGTGCAAGGTCTGGCCTTGCTCGGTCCGCCGGGGCCGGACGGCGCTCGGGAATTTACGATGGCCGGATCGTTCTAGCGGCCCTCATCGTTGGCCGTATTCTCGGTCTACGTCGACTTCGTGAAATTCTTTCAATAACGGAAAATACAGCGCCGTTCGTATCGGCCGATGGTCAAAATGAGCCATCGCGTCACGGTAAGATTTAAGTTGCGGTTGGTAGCGTAGGGTCTCCGAAAGTAGAAATTGATCGAGTTTCCCGCCTTCGTGGGTACTGGTCTTGAAATCAACTATCCATCGTTCGCCCTCCTCGCAAACGAACGTTCTGTCCAGAATCAGGCGTTCAAAGCCTTCATCTTTCGGAACGGTCATTGAATATTCGCTGTGCGCATCCGTATGCTGGCCGAATAAAATCCAGCGACCCTTGGCATCGGACAAGGTGTTTTCGAGCGCAGTAATGACGCGGTCCACCGCAAGACCCATATCGTTATCGACAACGCCTAACTGCCGCAGACGTTGCTCGAATGCCGGCTTCAATGCCGTGAAGCCATCGGCGTTCACCCGGTCCAATGCCTCTTTCGCGATTCGCTGCAGCCATTCATGAACTACCGAACCCGCATGAACGGCCCAATCAGACACCCAATCGAATTCGATTTCCGGAGGGTCGAATGCACCCGGCCGTGCCGCGGCTGGGACCCAGGCGCTCGGGGGACGCGGTGTAGCCCAGTCGCTTTGCAACCGCTCCGGATTTACTTCGAACCAATCCGGTTGTTTCGCACCTTCGCGCGTACGCGTCGGCAATGTCAGGTCACCGGGAATCTGGATTTCGTCTCTGACGGCCGGCCACAGACGGCCCAACAGCGACCCCCGCGCCGGTGCCGCGATGCCGTCGTCGTCCCGGCTCAAAGGCGCGATCAGGTGCAGCCGTTTACGCGCCCGAGTGGACGCCACGTAGAGCAGGCGATCCTGCTCGAGGATCGCCTGTTGCTGGTCGAAGCGCCATAAGAATTCGAAAATCTCGTCTGGCTTTTCTCCAACGGCATGCAATGGCGCCAGCACCACGGCTCTATTTTCATCGGTACCCGGCAGTTCATGCCATACAAGCAGCCTTTTCTCGTCTTTCCGCGTTGAGTAAGCGAGCCCCGGAAGAATGACCGTATCGAACTCGAGGCCCTTCGCCTGGTGCATCGTCAGGACCTGAAGATTATTATTTGCGGCCGTTGGTTCCGTGCGCCATTCCCGCAACAGCTGAAACACCTCCGCATTGTCGGGACAGTCGCCAGCAGTATCGATCGATTCGAGAAACTCGAAGAAAGCATCGGCGAGTCGAAGGTCCGACGGATCGGCCACCGTCGCCGGTCCCCCAATCTCGAGCCAGACCGACTCGACCCAGTCGCGCAACGTGGCCGATCCTTTTCGCACAAGACCTTTGCGCAGGGGTTCGCGAATCCGCCGCAAACGGCTTTGGCCGTCGTCGCTGACACCGTCGATGGCTCCTTCCGCCTGGATCAGCTCCCAGATTATGCCTTTCACCCCGGCGGCCGCCAGACCCGTGAGGTCTGCGAGCGTCAGGCCGCACCAAGGCGCGCGCAATACCGCCAGCCAGGCCAGTCGGTCGCCCGGATGAGCAAGCGCCCGCGTCAGCGCGAGCAGGTCCTGGATCACCTGATGTTCCGCCAGCGCATCGAGATCGTTTGCGGCGAAACCGATCTTCTCGTGATCGATTTCTTCGTCCGCCAGGCGCCTGACGATTTCCTTCCCGTGCCGCCGGCTGCGAACCAGGATCGCAATCGATTCCCTTTGGTCCGGATCCCGTGACCGGGTGTCACGAACGATCTCGCAAACTCTTGCGGCCTCCGCCTCCCGATCACCGTAACCGGTCACATGCCATTCGACGCAAGAGTCCGCGCTTTCCTTCTCGTAAGCGACGCTAGGGGCAAAAGAAATTGCGCCGGTCACCGGGTCTTCGTCTTCTTCGCGCGGCATGATCTGCCTGAAGGTTTCGTTGAACCAATTGACGATCGCGGGTTTCGAACGAAAGTTCATTTCCAGCGACCGGAACTCGAGTTTGATTTCGCCTATGCCCTCTTCTTTCGCTTTCAGAAACAGCCCGACCTGCGCCTCGCGGAAACGATAAATCGACTGCATCGGATCACCGACGATAAAAAGCGTCCGACTCCCGTCTGGTTGCCAACCGGCTGTCATCTTCTTCAGCAATTCGTATTGAGAACGCGAGGTGTCCTGGAACTCATCGAGCAGAATGTGGCTGATTTGCTGATCGAGTACGAGGCTCGACTCTGTTGTACCTTCTTCGCCCCCAAGTGATGCGAGGGCTTCCTGGGCAATTTCGCAGAAGTCCGTTTTGCCTTGCACAGCGAAAACCTGTTTCAGGTTTGCGGCGGCAAGCGGCAACGCGATCAGCAATGCCTGCAGTGCCGCCCATTGGCGCTCCGAGTAAACAGGATCAGGCAACTGCTGAACTTCACTGAGCGCCGATTCGAGATTCGTGATCGTCGCCAGCCGTTCGATCATTTCCAGCGCTTTTGCTTTCATTCGGGCGCCGTCCGGCGGAAAACCCTGGTTCTTGTTCAGCGTCCGGCGCCATTGGCCCTTTTTGGTCAGAAATACGTCCGCCATCGCGCGCCACAAAATCAGTCCACCGGATACCGGTTCCGGGAATTCCGCGACCTCCTGCCACAGTGCCAACGTCGCGTCAGGCTTTTCGATCGAAATCGACGCACCTGCATAATTGAGCAATTCCGTCAGCTCCTCAGGATGAATCGTCAGAAGCCTGTCCGCGCTGGCGAGCACATCCTCGACCAAAGTAGCCAGCGCCTGTTCCAGAGCTTTGCGGAGATCGTCGTTCGCGGCACCACGCCCGGAGGCGAGCATCGGCATCCATTGGTCACGGCGCGCGAGCATCCCGGTCAACAAGGTCTCGAGCCGGTCGACACGATTGTCGCAGTGACTCAACAGTTCGCTCACCGCGGCACCGTAGCGATCGCGTTCCTCGGCATGAAGAATAGTGTCACGAGCTGCGGCCCGATACAGGCGCACAGCGTCTTCGGTCAGCGCGTTCGACGATGTCCGCCCGGCGCTCAACGGCGCTCTTTTCGCCAGCCTCGCATTGACCGAATCGATCGTGCTGATTCGCAGCCTGTTGGGCTGTGTATCCAGTTGCCAGTCGCGCTTGCGCTCGCGGTCAATTGCCTTGAGGGCTAACTCGTATCCGTCTTTGCGATATTTTTCGGCGGGTGGATTGCCTGCCCGCGCGTTCGAGAGCGCTTCCAGGACCCGGGACCTCATCTCGGCGGCGGCTTTGCGGGTAAAGGTGATCGCCAGAATTTCCTCCGGCTCGTCCACCTGACCGAGCAGCGTCAGGTAACGCTGGATCAATAGCCCGGTCTTGCCCGAACCGGCCGGTGCCTGGACGAGAAACGAGCGGTCCGCGCGAAGTACCTCCTGACGGATTCGGGCATCGGAAATTGTGGCTTCCTTCACACTCATTGCTGCGGCCGTCCGCCTGTGGCGTAGAGGCGCGTCAGCATAGCGAACTCGCCATCCGCAGCACTGACATTATTACGATCGATCCTGCAGTCGCCACGGGCAAACTCGCTGGCCAGCGCCGTCAGCACACGTTCCCATTCACCGACCAGCGTCTTCCAGTCCGAGGCTGTATCCGATCCATATTCATCGACAGTTTTCAGCCCGGATGCCGCGAGGGAGTCATCGCCCACGCCCGCGACCTTCACCCCCTCATGGTTCATCAAGATGACCGCAATGCCCCGCACGTCGCTCCGGGTCGCATAAAGGGGTAGTTGTGGTTCAGCCGGCCTCTCGCCGAGCCAGTCCCTGATCGAGAATTTCGCCCCGGTCTTGTAATCGAGTACGAGCCGGTGCCCATCCTCCAGCCTGTCGATTCGGTCCTGTCGAAGACTCAGGTCGATCGACCCGAGCGTCGTCGAATCCCGGGTTTCGAGGGCTTCGATATCAAAGCGCGGTCGCGCCCGGTCGAACTCGACGAGCGCGGACAGTAGCCTTCGCATCCTGAGCGCCTCATTTTCGGATAGCGTATGCGCAAGTGGGTGGTCACGTGAGATATGCCGTCGCAGCGACGTTTTGATCGCGTGATCAATCTGGTATTCGACGATTTTCGGGTCGATGTCAGGCAGCGGGCCCAGCAGCTGAAATTCCGTGTACAGGACTTCCAGCGCATCGTGCAGCAATGTACCTCTGAGCAGCGCGTCGATACCGTAGGTCGGTGCCGGCATTTCCCTGGCGCCCAGACGAAACTCGAAAAAGGCCCGGGCCGGACAGGCGGCCTGCCATTTCAACAGCTGACTTCCGCCACGCACCTTGGCACCGGATTCGAGTGGCGGCGCCGGATCATGGCCGTTGGATTTTTCCGTCAGACGGCTGTCGAAAATTGTCTCGCGGAAGGTCGGTCCGGTATACCGTTCAATGCCGTCGACTGGCGCGCATTCCGCGGGCAACAGGGGACTGGGAACCAGTTTTTCCAGGCCTCGATTCTGTGGATAGCTGGCAATGGCTGCCGGCGCTGAACTCAGGATCTCGATCGTCAGCTCGGCCGCCCGTTCCCGCGTTCGCAGCGGACTCGCATTGGGCACCCGGTATTGTTCCTGGAGATCGAAAGGGATCAGTGGGTGCGGGCTGGCGGCGGGCGGCCAGGTATCGCTGGACAGACCCATGACCCAGACCGCATCAAACCGATGGCCGGGTACGTCTTCGGGGCCCATGATCTGCACACCGTCCATGCGGCCCTCGGGCTGAAAATATTGCTCTCGTGCCAGGTCATTCAGAATAGCCAGCGCTTTATCACGGCGCATACGCCCGAGCACCTGGCTGCTGCGCGCAAAGCCCTGCAGCAGCCTGGACCAGGCTTGCGCGGCCTGGTAATCGTCGCTGACCAGTGTCAGTCCGCTAAGCCAGCCTGCCTGACTCAGGGTTTTCCCAAACCCCAACGCCCATTCAGCGGGGTCCAGCAATGGCTGGCTGGCGCCGCCCCACTCCACCAGCGTCCGGATCGAATCGAGAAATATCGGCGCCGGGTGACGGTCCCCAGCCGTGGCCAGCAAGTCAGGTAAATTGACGATCTGTTGGTTCCGTTCGCGAATTTTTAGATCCATGGCGGCGCGTGCGCCCGATTCTTTCGCCGAACCCCGCAGAAAAGTGGAGCGAAGCAACTGGCCCAATTCACGATACTCCGCCCGACCACCGGTCATTTTCAGCATCAGCAACCCCGACCGCACGAGACCCGTGTCGCTGAGTGGTTGCCCCGACGGCATATTGACGGGCAGGTGCTGCCTGGCCTGCGTGCGCCACTCCGGCGCCAGGATGTTCAGGCAGGCGCGTCGAATTGCGCCCCCGTGCGAATAAAGGTCAGGTGAGACAATGGCGACCACCCCGCCCCCCTGCTCTTCCAATTGCCAGCGCGCCCAGCGGGCGGCGACGTCACGCTCGTGTTCCGGATCATCGCAATCAACACGCAGGGCCGGCGTCGCGGGTCGCACATCATCGGAGACTTCAACCACCGGTAGCAAAGATTGAATCATCGATTGCTGGGCGTTGGATTGGGCAAATCCGGCGAAGATGACCCGGTCAGTGATGTTGATGCGGTCGGCACGAATATCGGCCCCAACGTGGTCCGGAAGTGACCACGGATCTATCCAGCCGCCCTCACGGCAGCGCCGCTCGTACTCAACGGCCCAGTTTGCAAAGGTGTCGGTGTCCGCACTGCGACTCGACCGTCGAACCGCTGCCACCGATATGCCCCAGGCGCGCATCAGGCGCCAGGCTTCGAGTGCCGACCGCAATGCTCCGGCGGAATCGCCCGCGAGCGACGCATTCTGTTCGATAATGTCACGCCAGACCAGCCGGGCCTGAACGGTACTGAGCAATTCGACAGCTTTGGCCGAACTGCGTTCTGCATCGGTCGCCAGATAAAGCGTTTCGAGCCAGCGGGTCCAGGACTGGATGTCCGCGGTCGGCCAGGCCTGATTGCCTTCTGCCAACTGCCGCTGGTCGAATCGCCAGCGTAGATGGCGCGCCAAACGGTCATTGGCCGTCACCACCGTCGCTCCCTGCCCCAGCGCGTCGAGTACGGACATTAATTTATCTTTTTAATCAGTAATTTAAATTGTTTTCTTAGAATCTACATCTAGAGTGATGACGCGTAGGTGCTGAGCAATTCATCGATTCGCTGAAATACTTTGTCCAGCATCGCGGCGTCGGGCAGAAAGGTCATGCGGAAATGATTCTTGTAGCTGACGTTAAAGCTGACGCCGGGCGCGACCAGGATGTGCTTCTGCTCCAATAGCGTCAACGCAAATTCGTTGTCGTCGAACCGCGGCAGCATTTCCGGATCAACCCCGACGAAGGCGTACATCGAACCTTGAGGTTTAACCAGCGTCAGGTACCGACTCGATTCCACGGCGTCGATGATTGCCCGCCGCGACTCATAGAGCCGGCCACCCGAACTGACCAGATCCCGAATGCTCTGAAAACCGCCCAATGCCGTCTGCACGGCCCACTGAGCCGGTACATTGCTGCAAAGACGCAGCGAAGCCAGCAGTTCGAGCGCATGGAGATAGTCCTGGGCGTGCTCCATGTTGCCGCTAAATACCATCCAGCCGACACGGTAACCGCAAGCGCGGTAGACTTTCGACAATCCGCTGAACGTGGCGCAGACGGTATTTTCGACGAGTGTCGCCAGTGGGATGAACTCGGCATCCTCATAGGTCATCTCGTCATAAATTTCGTCGCTGAACAGCATCAGTTCGTGACGGTCAGCCAGAGCGACAATCGCTTCGAGCGTTTCACGCGAATAAACGGCACCGGTCGGATTGTTCGGGTTGATAACGACGATGGCACGGGTTTTTGGCGTAATCAGAGACTCCAGCGCTGCAAGATCCGGCTGAAACAGGTCTTCCGGCCGACAGGGGTAATGGACCGGTTTACCCTGATTTAGCGTCACACCGGCGGTCCACAGCGGATAGTCCGGACTCGGAATCAGCACCTCATCGCCGGGATTCAATAACGCTCTAAGGGTCAGATCGATCAGTTCACTGACGCCGTTGCCGATGAACACGTCGTCGACCGTGACCCCGGGAACACCCCGGTCCTGCTGTTGCATGACGACCGCTTCGCGGGCCGGAAAAATACCCTTCTGGTGACAATAGGCTTCGCTACTGTGCAGGTTCTCGATCATGGCCAGACGCATGGTCTCCGGCGTACGGAAACCGAAGGCGCCCGGATTGCCGATATTCAGCGAGATGATCTCGTAACCGAGACGCTCCAGTTCCAGCGCCCGGTTCGCGAGATTGCCGCGAATCTCATAGCGCACATCGCTCAGCGCCCGGCTGGGTTGATAGGCTTTGGTCATGACTTGAATTTAGCTATGCGGGTTCGGATGCGGCGCCCAAATAGGCTGCCGGTTTTACATTCAGCAATGATGCCGCAATCGTCGCCACAAGCAAGAGTGCAGTGATCACAGCGAACGGAAGAAAATAAGATCCCGAAGTATCGTACAACCGCCCCGTAATGACCGGCCCGAGCGCGCCGCCGGCGGCATCGAGAATATTGACGGCCGCGAGAATTTTGCCCAGTGCGCGCATGCCGAACAAATCCGCCGACAACAATTGAATCAGCGTGTAAATACCGCCCCAGCCGAAACCGAATGCGAGCAGGCCCGACCACAGCGCCACCGAACTATCGGACTGAATCGCAGCCAGCAAAGAAACGCCGCCCGCAAGCATCAGGATCAGCCCGGTAAGCAGAATTCGTTTTCGACCGAAACTTTCTGCCAGGTAGCCGGCGATGATCTTTCCCGATCAGTCCACCGATAAACAGGATCGATACTCCGGTCGACGCGTCGGCTGGCGAGAAATTCGATTTACTCATGTAGATAAACACATTCGCACTCATGCCGAGGATCGAATAAAACGTGCACATCGCGATGATCGCGACGATCCAGAAGTTACGGCTTTTCAGGGCCTCACCCAGCGTAAAGCCGGCGAGAACCTTGGGGGCGCCTGCTGCCTGTTCCCGCGCCGCTCGCGCCGGCGCTGTTCGGCCCATTCCTTAAAAGAAAAAACGCGATGGGCAGCAGCGCCAGGGGAATCAGCGCGATCCATCCGAAGACGTCGCGCCAGTCGCCCATCGTCATGAGCCACGTGTTCAGCTTTGGGAAGAACGCGTTGCCCAGACTCGTACCGGCCAGAACGAGCCCGATGGCGAGGCCGCGGCCCTTCTCGAACCAGCTCGATATCAAATAGACGTTGATCATCAGCCCGCACAGCGCCAGGACCACACCGAAGCTCGCCTGAATCCAGTAAATATTCGTCAGCGACTGAATACTGCCGTACAGAAAATTGCCGGCTGCGAGCAACGCCAGCCCGACGAGAATCATCGGTTTCACGCCGACCTTATCAGCCAGCCAGCCCGCGCCGAGTCCACAAACACTGGCCGTCGCGAACATGATCGTGTCGCGAAGCTTGATCTGCGTGACGCTGATTTCGCTGCCCGTGATCTCCGACAGTGACTTCATGAGCTCGATGTCGAATACGGCCATGCCTCCGAGGGTCATGCCGTTCGAAACGAACAGGACGAGAAACGAACAGGCGCATATCACCCATCGGTAGGCCAGTTGGCTGGCGGAATCCGCTTGCATCAATTAAACCCTGGACTGCTAAAACCAGCGTGCACATTACCGGATTCACTGAGACTCACCAAGCGATTAAGCATTTCGGTCGCTCGTGTGCTATACGTGCCGAAGTACCGAAATTGTTTCGACGGGTATTCTCTATTTTAAATCATGAAAGATTATTAATATGTTGAAAAGTATAGTTATTATAACCTTGACGGTTCTCAACCTGGCGCCGGTCGAGGAGGCCTATCGTAATGACCTGGGCTACCAGGAGGTCGCGCGCGGTGCGATCTCCGAAGAATTGAGTTCCGTGTGGAATACGCCGGCGGCCCAAGGCCGCGATTTTCTGCTGATGAAACCGGCCAGTAATGCGGAAGTCTACCTGCGCTTCGTCGAGGGTCCCGAAGTTGACGGGTATGCGCCGCTGACGACGTTCGGCTGGAATGCCACGGAGCTGTTGGTCACTGACCCGGATGCACTGGCCGCAAAACTCGAAGGGTCGGCATTTCGAATCGTCGGCCCACCGAAAGATCTCTGGGCGGCGCCCAATGCCCCGCGGGCGATGCAAACCCTTGGCCCCGGCAACGAAATTCTGTACCTGACCCGGAACGGCAATTTTGAGACGAAAACCTTCGTCGACCGGGTATTTATCATGGTCGTTGGCGGCCCGTCGATGGACGGATTCCGGGATTTCTATAGTTCGAAGCTCAAACTCAGTATCGGCGATGCGACGCCGTTTCCGATCAGCGTGATTTCCAACGCGCAGGGACTGCCCGCTGAAACAACCTATCCCCTCGCCCTTGGCCAGGTTTCGCCCGCTTTTTTAATCGAGTTCGATGAATATCCTGATACGGTCAAACCACGGCCCGTTCCAACGGGCGATCTGCCGCCCGGGACCGCGATGGTCAGTTTTTATGTCGATTCGCTCGATCTCATCGACGTGGCCTGGAACGCCCCGCCCAGGCCAATCCGTGAATTTCCCTATGCAGGTCGACGGGCCGGGGTCACAGTCGGCCCGGCCGGTGAATGGATCGAACTCATTGAATCCGCGCCTGGGCCATCAGATTAAGGTGCCGAAACCCTGATTGATGCCCGGATGCGGCTTTTGGTTTAATCATTAGATGGAAACAGAAAAGATAGAAGTTCGAGCGACCGACAGCGGCAATATGTTGGAAGTCGTGGTGTACAGCAAGCGCGTCGATCGCATCGAAGTCGTCCTCGGTCAGGGCATTCACAGCGTCAAGTGTGTACTGGTGCCGACGCCTAACAAGACCGCCTATGCCGGAACGGCGATGGGTCGGGAGATCGTCTATGAGCGCACGCCCGAGCAGGTTAAAGTCGATATTGACCGGCTGAATCCGGCGCTCAGAAAATCGAGGCGGCGCTAATCGGCGATGAGGGTCCGTTCCTAGGGTGTCATGCCGCTTGGCCCTGGCGGCATGCCGAACAACGACTTAAACAAAGCAAGATCAGCAAAATTTACGAATCCGCTGCCATCTAAATCTGCATTCTGAACAGAGGTTCCAAATACGGCCTTAAAAGCCGCCAGGTCACTAAAATTGACGAACCCGCTATTGTCCAGGTCCGCGTCACACAGATTGCCATACCCGTCCCCGTCACTATCAAACTGTGAATTACCCCCCGCATCCGGAATCAATGTCCCGTTAGCTACCGCGATACAGTTGTCGCTGACGGGACATTGATTCCGGAT
>PVMK01125170.1_pt1 | contig 36153 bp, 41 predicted proteins | sample 1853481 | NCBI WGS metagenome assembly PVMK01 (sample SAMN08533507, study PRJNA380276) | Marine sediment metagenome, whole genome shotgun sequencing project. | reverse complement strand
TGACGATTCTACTACCTGCGAATTTATACTGAATGGTGGGCACGGTGCGATCTCGGTAACCGCCAACGTGGTACCTGCAAAGATGGCGGCTATGTGCCGGCTTGCTTATCAGGGTAAAGAGGAAGAAGCGCGCCGTGCTGACGCCGAAATTGCCGATCTTCATCGCCTGCTATTTATCGAATCAAACCCGATACCAGTCAAGTGGGCTGTATCAGAGATGGGATTTGGAGAGATCAATATGCGTTTACCGATGACCGTACTGGCAAAAGAATTTCAGCAGCCATTGCGAGAAGCGCTGGTCGCCAGCGGGGCGTTATGAAGTCCTTTGCCGTAGCCCTCCTGATTTTTTCTGCGATTAACCTGGGGGCCTGTCGTGGAAATTCCGCGGAACTCGAATACCTGGATAGTCGCGTTGGGCCGAATCTAGAAATTCCTCCGGACCTGACGCTGATCAAGGCCGATGGTAGTTTTGAACTACCGGCTGTATTTACCACCAGTGGTGCGGAAACACGTGACGGTTTACCAGTATTGGCCAGCGTTGATTCAATTCAACTCAAGGGGCATAGCGATTATTATTGGTTGTCGATAGACGAACCGGCAGATAACCTTTACCGATTGGTAAAAGATTTCTGGGCATCAGAGGGCTATACACTGGCGATGGATGAACCGGCGATAGGCATCATGGAAACGAACTGGATTTTCAATAAGGAAGGCAGTAAGGAAAAAAAGTCGTTTCTCGCAAAATTATTTGGCGGAGATGGCTTGTCCGAAAGCCAGGATCAGTTCAAAACCCGAATTGCCAGAGATGACGGAACAGCTATGAGCCAAGTTTATATTTCCCACCGGGGCACTGGAAATCCCGGGCCGGAATACAGTCAAAGCCAGGCATACGACTTTGCGCAAAATGCCGACGCTTACGAAGAAGACTGGAAAATTCGGGTATCGGAATCCGAACTCGAAGTAGAAATGCTTTCCCGCCTAATGCTGTACCTCGGACTGAGGCAGCTAGAGGTTGATCAGCAACTGGCTAAAATGAAGCTATTTCCGCCGAGGGCCTCGATACATACCGATTACGACGAAGATGAAACCTATATATTAGTGAAGGACGAATTCACGCGAGCCTGGTATCGCACTTTGCATCAGCTCGAGCGCTTAAACTTCGAAATTATTTCTGCCGATATCGGTAGTGGCCTGACCGGTAAAAAAGGTGATTTGCTGGTGGAAACCGATATTGAGGTGGAAGTAGATACTTCGGGATTTTTTTCATTTACGCCTGATATCGAAATTGTGAAGAAACAAATTAAACTGGTATTTTCCGAAGAATCCCCCGAACTTACACGAATCAACATGAAGACGGATGAAGACGACTCCAAAATTGCATATGAAGAAGTTGAATTCTTGACCCTTTTATATCAGTACATAAAGTAATTGCTATGCAAATAGCGTCCCTGGGCAGTGGTAGCAAAGGTAATGCCACCATTATTAGCCACGAAAATACGACTTTGATGGTGGATTGTGGTTTTTCCCTGCGCCAGTTCGAGCAACGCCTGTCGCGACTCGATTTAAGCCCGCACCAGATCGATGCCATCCTGCTTACCCACGAGCATGCCGACCATGGCAGTGGTGTGGCGCGGCTGGCTGCAAAATTTAAATTCCAGTATGGAGCACTGTCGGCAGTGCGCGCGCGGTATTTGAAGATGGATTTAATTACCACGAGCTATGCGGTGGAAAGCCAGTACAGGTCGGTTGTTTTGAAATTTTGCCGGTGACTGTTCCGCACGATGCCGGTGAGCCGGTCCAGTTTGTGATCCTCCAGGTTGATAGTGGTAAAAAGTTCGGCATACTGACGGATACAGGGCATATTACCAACCACATCATTAAAGCTTACGATAACCTTCACGGCCTGTTGCTGGAATTTAATTACGACCAGGCGATGCTCGAAACAGGTCCTTATCCCTACCCGCTAAAGCAGCGGGTATCGGGAGATCAGGGTCATTTGTCGAATGATCAATCAATTGAATTACTACGGCAGATTGATACAACGAGTCTGAATTGTCTGATTGTTGCCCATATTTCAGAAAAAATAATTCCACGGAACTGGTTGAGCGCCAATTGAGTCAACGCGATACTATTCCACTACCGGTTCTGGCCAGTCAGAAGAGTGGGTTTGGCTGGGTCGATATTTAACCGTCTCGACCGGCCTACCATTAACCGATGAATCCGCTTGGCTATCTTTGTATTTTCTTGGGTTTATTACTCGTGCTTTTCATTGTGCTGAGCCTAAACCGTATAAAACGCCGCAAGATTATTGGAAGTACGATGTATGGTTTGCAGGGAATGGTGGTATTCCTTCTATTAATTGCAGTATTGCTGATATTTTCGAATTTAAATACCTATCAAAGATTAACATACGAAAATGAAATCGCCGATGTGTTAGTTAGAAAACTGGCTAAACAAAAGTTTCAACTGGTGTTGGTTTATCCGTCTGGGGATGCGATCGAAAGTGAACCGAAATACTACTCGGTGCACGGCGATGAGTGGCAACTTGACACCAGAATTATCAAATGGAAGAGTTGGGCCAATGTCATCGGACTCGACAGCTACTACAAGCTTGAGCGACTGAGTGGACGTTATACCAATGTTGAACAGGCGAACAGTGCGCCGCCCAGTGCCCACCAGTTAACTGGAGAGCAAAGAGGAATGAGTATCTGGAAACTAAAAAACCTGATGAAGTCGAAGTTACCGTTTCTGGATGCTTACTACGGGCAAAGTATTTTTGTTCCGATGCGTGACGGCGCCAAATACAGTATAAGCCTGTCACAGACCGGTTTAGTGGTACGTCCGGTTAACGAACCTGCAGCCCAGGCTCTGGAAGCCTGGTAGCGCACTATTTATCTTTATCGTACTCGATCATTGCGTAGGCCGAATGATTGTGGATCGATTCGAAATTTTCCGATTCGAGCACGTATTGACGTATACGCTCGTCCTTATTGAGCTCGACCGCAATATCTCGCACCATATCTTCGACAAATTTCGGATTATCGTAGGCGCGCTCGGTGACGTACTTTTCATCGGGGCGTTTAAGTAAGCCGTACAGTTCGCATGAGGCCTGTTTTTCGACGACATCGATGATTTCCTCGATCCAGATAAAGCCGTTGGTACGGGCGTTTACGGTGACGTGTGATCGTTGATTGTGAGCACCATAATCAGAAATTGATTTTGAACAGGGGCACAGGCTGGTAACCGGGACCTGGACCTTGATTCTGGTACTGGTAATCCCCTTGTCAATCTCACCGATCAGGCTGACCTCATAGTCGAGTAGCGATTCAACCCCGGAAACAGGCGCTTTTTTATTGACGAAGTACGGAAAGTTCATTTCGACATTGCCCGAATCTGCCTCTAGCATACTAGCCATTTCAGCCAGCATATCGCGGAATGACGATACCGATATCTCTTTTTCATGATCATTCAGAATTTGCACGAATCGCGACATATGGGTGCCTTTAAACTGGTGCGGCAAAAACACAAACATATTAAAAGTGGCAATCGTGTGCTGTACGCCATCCGATCGATCCTTGACGATAACAGGATGACGAATATCCTTAATACCTACCTTGTTAATAGCAAGGTGGCGTGTATCTATTGAACCCTGAATATCGGGTATTCCTCTTGTTTTGGTGGCGGTTTGGCTCATTATTATCCCCCTGTATCTGACTGAATTACGCAATGAGCATTAGATAGCCTGGACAAACGTACAGGCCGAGTGACAAAAAACCGCCGATGCGTAAATTATAATAACCAAGTAAATTGGTCGGTTATTATACTGGGGAGATCTGGATAGGCAAATATTCATCGGTTTATTTTCGCACTTGCTGGCCATTAATTCGATAGATATCTTCAGAAGCTCGCCATCTATTCTGATGCAAACCTGGCTGGGCGGGACGCATCAGATGCAGGGCAGAGCTCTGCCATAGCCACAGCGGGACTTCTTGAGAGATAACACCAGGCTATCTCTTTGGGTGATAAGCTCCCGGCTACTGCTCCCGGAGCGACGGTGAAACCATTAAACCTTAACTTGTGCGATTATCCTGGCGTTACATCTTCAGCCTGAGGGCCTTTCGCTCCATCGGTAACCTTCATCGTTACCGTTTGTCCCTGCTGGAGTGTTTTGTGGCCTTCAGTTTGTATGGCACTGAAGTGAACAAACACGTCTTTCCCACCTTCCTGCGATATAAAACCATAACCCTTGGCGTCATTAAACCACTTAACAGTGCCAGTGACTAAATCAGACATAATATTACTCTATAAATTGAGGATATTGGATCTCGATATGGCTATACATTAACCATATCAGCGTCGATTGTATGTGAAACCAGAAAAAACCGCCAATATTTACGCTATTCCTGGTCGATAACGGGTTGCTTCCCGGTAAATTCGGTAATCGAACGCTTAATTCCAGAATAGTCCAGCCCATACTCCTTTAAAACCTGCTCCCGACTACCCTGCGAGGGAAAATGATCACCCAGACCCAGAACCAGGCAGTGGATTGGTATTTGCTTTCGACCCAGAACTTCCAGTACCGCGCTACCGGCGCCTCCTGTAATCGCGCTATCCTCGATAGTGACAATGTTCTGGTGAATTGATGCCATTTGTTCGATTATTTCTTCATCTATCGGCTTGATAAATCGCATATTGACTACGCTTAAATCGAGCGCTTCGGCGACTTCAAGAACAATATTCAGCAGGGTCCCAAATACTAAAATCACGGTATTGGTACCCTCACGTACCTGGACCCCCTTACCGATTTCTGCTGCAACGGCAGTATCGATGATTTCTGGTTTTTTGGTGCTGTCACGAGGATAACGAACCAGGGCCGGTCCCGGATACTGGTAGGCAGTATTCAACAACTCAAACATATCTTTACCATTGGCGGGCGCCATAAGGATGATGCCAGGTATACAGCGGGCGTAACTGGTGTCAAAACTGCCGGTGTGAGTCGCACCATCGGCGCCAACGATTCCTGCCCTGTCTACCGCAAAGGTAACATCGAGATCCTGTACCGCGATATCGTGGATGAACTGATCATAAGCACGCTGCAAAAATGTTGAATAAATAGCCACTACCGGTTTCAGGCCATCGCGGGCCATTCCGGCAGCAAGTGTCACCGCGTGTTGTTCGGCAATGCCCACGTCGTGATACCGCTGAGGATATTCCTGCGAAAACTGGACCAGCCCCGATCCCTCACGCATGGCCGGGGTAATGGCGTGCAACAGTGGATTTTCCTCGGCTTTTTTTACCAGCCAGTCAGAAAATATCTGGGTATAGGATTGAATTCCAGGCTTGCTCGAAGAGGTTGTTTTGCCTGACTCCGGATCAAACGGGCCGACCCCGTGAAATTTGCAGGCATCGTCCTCGGCCGGCGCATATCCCTTGCCTTTCTGGGTGACGATATGCAGTAATCGTGGTCCTGAAATTTTTTGCAGGTTTTCTATCAGGCGCATCACGTCAGGTAAACTATGGCCGTCGATCGGCCCGAAATATGAAAATCCCAGTTCCTCGAATAATGTGCCCGGAACAATCATACCTTTTACGTGTTCCTCTGCGCGGCGTGCAAACTCCCAGGCAGCGGGTATTTTTTGCAATACTCTTTTACTGCCCGCGCGCATGTTCGAATAAATCTTACCCGACCAGATTCGGGTCAGGTACTTCGACATCGCGCCGACATTGGGTGAAATCGACATTTCGTTGTCGTTGAGTACAATCAGTAAATCGGTATCGATGCTGCCACCATGGTTGAGCGCTTCATAGGCCATGCCAGCTGTCATCCCGCCATCGCCAATAATTGCAACTGTTCTGCGATCAATGCCCTGGGCATGCGCTGCGATAGCCATACCCAGCGCCGCGCTGATCGATGTACTCGAGTGGCCAGCGCCAAACTGGTCGTATTCAGATTCGGTAATTTTGGGGAAACCGGAAAGGCCGCCCTGCTGCCTCAATCCCGACATTTGCTGGCGTCGGCCGGTGAGTATCTTGTGTGGATAACATTGGTGCCCTACATCCCAGACCAGCCGGTCATGGGGTGTATCGAATAAATAATGTAGCGCTATGGTTAACTCAACCGCACCCAGTCCAGAGGCCAGGTGTCCGCCGGTTTTCGACACGGATTGTATCAGAAATGCCCGTAATTCATCAGCCAGTGGTATCAGCTCGCTTCTCTCAAAGGTACGTAAATCCGCAGGGGATTGTATTCTGTCGAGTAACGGGAAATCGCTTGAAATCATTTTAACAGCTGCGCTCTACAAACCAGGCCGAAATATACCTTAATATATCGGCTTCCTCACCAAATTTTGATAAAGCGGAGAGTGCCTTGTGATGTAAATCGAGCGCTTTTTCGCGTGAGGCGTCGAGCCCGATTATCGACGGAAAAGTAGGTTTGTTGCGCTCGTAATCGGAACCCTGGGGTTTACCCAGTGTTTCTGTTTTACCCACTACATCAAGTATGTCATCCTGAATCTGAAATGACAGACCTATGCATTTTGCGTAGCTATCCAGAAGCTCGAAATTTTTATTACCCAGCTGATCAGCGCTCAGGGCCGAGAGCTGAATACAGGTTCTGATTAAAGCCCCGGTTTTATGAATATGCATGGTTTCGAGCTCGGCAATATTGAGTTGCTTTCCCACCGATGCCAGATCAATAGCCTGTCCGCCGGCCATGCCGCGCGAACCGGAAAATAGCGAAAGTTTTTCAATCATTTGCAACCGGGCCTTGTTGTCGCCGGTCATATTAGGGTCGTGGCTGAGAATATAAAAAGCCAATGCCTGTAATGCATCCCCAGCCAGGATTGCGGTCGCTTCATCAAATTGCCTGTGGCACGTAGGTCGTCCCCGACGCAAATCATCATCGTCCATTGCCGGTAAGTCATCGTGGATCAGGGAGTAAGCGTGAATCATTTCAACCGCTGCGGCGATGCCATCAACCCGGGTCAGTTCGAGACCAAGCGTGGACGCAGTGGCGTAAACCAGCACCGGCCTGACTCGTTTTCCAGGCGCCAGTGCTGAGTAGCGCATTGCCTTGTGCAGATTAACCGGACTGACCGATTCGGTCGGTAACCAGTGATCCAGTGCCGTGTCGACCCTCAGTTGATATTCCGCGTGAAGAGATTCGAAGGTCTGCGAATCAATCTTCATCCATGTCCTCAAAAGGGATGGTTTGCTGTAAACCATTTTTCTCGATTAACTGTTCGACACGGTGTTCGGCATTGGTCAGCGTATCCTGGCAGTTTTTCGCCAGTTTTATGCCTTGTTCAAATTGATTCAGCGAATCCTCGAGGCCAAGTTCACCGCTTTCCATCTGCGAAACAATTTTTTCGAGCGCCTGCAGAGATTTTTCAAAATCTTTTAATTTGTCGTCTGTTTTAGGCATGGCAGTATTACTTTGAGATTAAAAAACCAGAATCCGGTCGTCGCAACAGCGCATGTTCCAGGAGAGTTTCCCGGTGGCTGTCTAACTTAACGCAATTATAAGGTATCAAGCGTGTCGGCCAAATGATTAACCGGGATTAATTTCAATTTATTGTGGGTATGGCATATTCGATTTTGGGATAATTGCAGTTTCGAACCCATGCTTTTCGGCCTCGCGGAGTCGTCCCTCTCCGTTCGGTACCGGCCTGATCTCCCCGGATAGACCCACTTCGCCAATACCAGTATTCGATTGCTCACTGGACGGTCACGAAAACTCGAAAGAATAGCGAGAATGACTGCCAGGTCAGCGCCGGTTTCGGCAATTCGGACCCCGCCTACCGCGTTGATAAATACATCCTGGTCGTAGAGGGGAATACCACCGTGGCGTTGTAAAATCGCCAGTAACATGGCTAGTCGATTTGATTCTAAACCGACGCTGATTCGGCGCGGGTGACCCGCGTGGCTTTCGGTTACCAGCGCCTGGATTTCAACCAGCATTGGTCGCGTACCTTCTCTCGAAACCATAATAACACTGCCCGGCACGGGTTGATCGTGATGCGAGAGAAATATCGCCGAGGGGTTGCTGACCTGTTTGAGCCCCTCGTCGGTCATCGCGAATATCCCCAGCTCATTCACCGCGCCGAAACGGTTTTTAACCGCGCGAATGATGCGATAACGGGTCGAATTGTCTCCTTCGAAATATAAAACCGTATCGACCATGTGTTCCAGCACCCTGGGCCCGGCCAGTTGGCCTTCCTTGGTGACGTGGCCGACCAGGAAGATGGCGATATTATTTTGTTTGGCGAGACGTACCAGTATCGAAGTGCTTTCCCGAATCTGACTTATCGAGCCGGGTGCCGATTGTAAGCTGTTGGTAAAAGTAGTCTGAATTGAGTCAATTACCATAACTGCCGGTTTACTAGTGCCTAACTGGGCAATAATTTCCTCAACGCAGGTTGAACTGAGTAAATTCAAATGCTGGTTTGGCAGATTAAGCCTCTGAGCACGCATACTGACCTGTTGCAGAGATTCTTCACCAGTGACGTAGAGCGCATTTTGCTGCACACTGATACGCGTCAGAGACTGTAATAAAATCGTCGATTTCCCGATTCCGGGATCGCCACCCAGCAATACTACCGAGCCCCGCACCAGTCCGCCACCAAGCACTCGGTCCAGTTCATCGATCTCAGTACTGAACCTGGGTGTGCTACTGGTTGGTACTGCATTCAGGTTAATCACCCCGGCAGATTCGCTGCTACCATGCCAGTTGCTGGTGGTATTGCCGATTGCGACCAGAGACGGTAGTTCTTCTATGCTGTTCCAGCTTTTGCAGTCAGGACATTGACCCGACCATTTAGGCAAGGTGATGGCACATTCCCGGCATTGGTATTGCGCCTGAGCTTTAGCCATCGAACGGCAATTCGTTTTGCGGTTTTTGTATGGCTGAAATCTGATCGGTGAACAGGCGTGCAGTTTTAACCATGTTGTTTTTGACCTGCATAATCTCTATCGGGTAGTGATTTATTTTAAGGCTGGTACCGGACTCCGGGATGAACTCCATATGTTCCAGTATCAGACCGTTCAGTGTGCGTGGTCCATCGCTGGGCAAATCGACATTCAGATTGCGATTGATATCGCGAATATGAGTGGACCCATCGATTAAAAAACTGCCATCTTCGTCCTGGTAAAACGGCTGATGCAGATCGGTCGGGTCAGTGGTGAATTCGCCGACGATCTCCTCAAGTATATCTTCTATAGTTACCAGCCCCTGGATATCGCCATACTCATCGACCACGAATCCCATGCGGCGCTTGTTCTTGCGAAAATTAATTAACTGTGTGGTTAGTGGCGTGCCTTCCGGAATAAAATCGCTTCGGCGCGTTAGCTTCTCGAGGTCACCCGCGTTGAAATCATCGTCCATCAGCAGAGGCAGAATTTTACGTAGCTGTACCATGCCAACCAGCTTGTCGATATTACCGGAGTAGATCGGGATTCGGGAGTAGGACAGGGTAGTAATTTGTTTAAGCGTGTCATTCCAGCTCTCTTCCAGATCGATGCCGATGATTTCGCTACGAGGCACCATGATATCGTCTACTGTCACTCTCTCGAGATCGAGAATACTGAGCAACATCTCGCGATGTGAGTCGGGAATCAGGCCATGGGTCTCGCTTACCGCTACGCGCAATTCGTCCGACGTCAGCGCGTCGCCTGTAGCGGTTTGCTGGGGGCTCTGAAAAGGCGCCACCAGCCATCTGGAAAGGCAGTTAATTATCCATACCAGCGGTGACAGCAGGCGCGACAGGGGTTTGTAAACATAGGCTGCGGGAAAAGCAATCCTTTCCGGTCTGCTTGCTGCCAGGGTTTTCGGCGTAACTTCGGCGAACAGTAACATCACCAGCGTTAATACGCCGGTTGCGATTGCGATACCGGCATCGCCAAACACCCGGTAACCAATATAAGTTGCCAACTGGGTAATCAGGATATTGACAAAATTATTACCGAGCAAAATCAGGCTGATTAACTTGTCCGGGTCGCTAAGTAGCTCCAGAGCACGTCGCGCACCGCCGTGATTTTTATTCGCAAGATGCTTGAGCCGGTATCGATTAAGCCTCATCAACCCGGTTTCGGAACCCGAAAAGAAGGCCGATAGCAGGATTAACACCAGCAGGACTATGAATAATATAGATAGAGATATGTCGTTCAATTTAGAGGATGAACTCGAGTACCAGTTTGCTGCCAAAATAGGCAAGCATTAATAATGCAAAGGCTGAAAGAGACCAGCGGATAGCCGTTTTACCTCTCCAGCCGAACTTGAAGCGGCCGATAAGCAAAACTCCGAGGATGAACCAGGCAACTAATTGATAACACGGTTTTGTGCACCAGGTGCTGGGCGAATATATCTTCCAGAAATATGAATCCGGTTACCAGTGAAGCACTCAAACCCACGAAACCAAAACTCAGAAAACTGGAAAAGCAGGGTTTCCATGTCGTGCAAGGGCGGTAAGAAGCGAATCATGCGCCGGGATGGTGAGACCGGAGTGCATGATCCTGAAAGGCTATCAGGCTCGCCTGGATTGCTCCCAGCATAATCAGGCTATAGGCGATAACGGAAATCATGATATGCCCTTGCAATGCATTGGTTGCGCTGATAATTACTGGATCGGTAAAATCTAACAATGCCAGTAAAACAGCGAGACCACTCATCGGGAAAACAGCGATACCCAGACTTTCGATGCGACGAAATATACAGCTGAGCAAAATCTGCACCGAGATCAACCAGCTGATCAGTGAAAAGGCGACAAAAAATTCCAGATTCAAGCCCGACGGTTGGTAAATCAGGTGATTTAGCACATAAACATGCAGCAACATGGCCATCAGTGCGATTGCTAGTGGCTTACGGCGGTGGTGAGCCTGGTCACCCAGTTGTTTGAATATCAGGAATGCAGAGAGACAGTATAATACCGAGGCGAGGACGCTTGCTAGGATGGGGAACATCGTATTATATCAATGGCTCAGGCTCGCAAGTGTAACTGAAAACAGAATTGATCGCACTAGCGCAAGTAACTTCAGTCAGGACGAATATATATCATAAAATGGAGTCCTCTGGTGATTCATTTGATATTAAGAACAGGAGCGGCATTGTTGAAACCGACGAGTAATATAAGGTAGGCTGTCGCTAGTATTTTGCTGTATTTCAAACTAATGCACCGAAATAAAGCGAGATCTTGCTATAAAGATAAATTCGACTGAATCCTGGACAGGATAAACCTACAATCATTCAAAAATGCAAATAAAAATATTAGGGTGGGCTGGTGGAATAGCGCCAATTTACGTACTACCTGTTTTTTAATCGATGATGATGTACTGATAGATGCTGGCACCGGACTGGGTGATCTGCCATTAAATCAGATGACCGGGATACGTCATATATTCCTCACTCACTCTCACATGGACCATGTCGTCGGACTACCTCTGCTCGCCGATAGTATGTTTGGTGTGCACGACGAGCCGGTCATTGTGCATGCGCAGGAACAGACCATTGAAGCGATAAAAACCCACATTTTTAACTGGATAATATGGCCTGATTTTTCCGAGCTGCCGAACGCGGAGAATCCTTCGATTCAATTCAGGGTGATGAAGCCAGGGGATAAAATAACCATCAGGTCTCGAGAATCGAAATGATTGAAGTGAATCATACAGTGCCCGGTGTCGGATACTGTGTGTCCGCACCCCAGGCCGTCGTCGCTTTTAGTGGCGATACCACGACCACTGAAAATCTCTGGCAGGTTTTGAATGGCTACGACCATATCGATATGATGTTTGTGGAGGCTGCTTTTTCGAATAGTGATATGGAAATCAGCCAATTAGCCAAGCATTACTGTCCCAAGTTGCTGGGCGAAGACCTGGTAAAACTGAAACATCGCCCGGACATCTGGCTGACTCATTTTAAGCCTGGAGAAGAAGATCTGATATTTCAGGAATGCGTTGAAGCACTGGCCGATTTTACCGTGAGACGGTTAAACGGCGGAGAAATATTCAAATTCTAGTCAGCCTGCCAGAATTAGCCAGTGGTCGAGAGCGGAAGCCTATTTGCGGTAGCAGCGCTATTATCTGAGCCCCCGACTGATATAATTCCGAGTTATCGATAACAGCCCTGGAGGCACGTTTGAGCCGCAGCCATGTTTGAAAACCTTACCGATCGTCTGTCCAAAACCCTGAAAACCTGCGCGGCAGGGTCGCCTCAGTGAAGACAATATCAAGCAAAGCTTGCGTGATGTGCGACTGGCCTTACTGGAAGCCGATGTTGCACTACCGGTGGTACGAGAATTCATTGAGATTGTTGGAGAAAAGGCGCTAGGCCAGGACGTGATCGGTAGCCTGGCGCCCGGACAGGCCCTGATCAAGGTAGTCAATGATGAGCTGGTAGCGGTGATGGGCGATGTGCACGATGGCATCGACTTGAATGTTAGACCACCCGTGACTATTTTAATGGCCGGTTTGCAGGGTGCTGGTAAAACAACAACTGTCGCCAAGCTTGCACGCCGGCTTATCGAAACAGAGAAAAAGACTGTGATGGTTGCCAGTGCCGATATCTATCGACCCGCCGCGATAGAGCAGTTGCAGACCCTGGCGAAAGAAGTGGATGCAGTCTTCCACCCCAGTGATAACTCGCAAAAACCAGTCGAAATTGCCCGGGCAGCACTGGAGGCCGCCAGAAAATTTAGTACCGATGTGTTAATTCTTGATACCGCGGGCAGGTTGCATATCGATCAGCAGATGATGGACGAAATCAAGGCCATTCACGATGCGATATTACCCACGGAAACCCTGTTCGTGGTCGATAGTATGACCGGCCAGGATGCGGCCAATACAGCCAAAGCCTTTGGTGATGCCCTGCCGCTCAGTGGCGTGGTGTTGACCAAAACCGATGGTGATGCACGCGGTGGTGCGGCCCTGTCTGTCCGCCAGATTACAGGGAAACCGATCAAGTACGTTGGTACCGGAGAAAAAACAGATGCGCTGGAGGCTTTTCATCCTGATCGCATGGCCTCCAGAATTCTGGGCATGGGGGACATCTTATCGCTGGTCGAGCAGGCGCATGAAAAAGTAGATCACGAAAAAGCGCAAAAACTGGCGAAGAAGGTTAGGAAGGGCAAGGGGTTCGACCTGGAAGACCTGCGCGATCAGCTTGTGCAGATGGAAAATAGGGGGGGGCTGGGCAGCCTGATCGACAAATTACCCGGGATGGGTGCAGGGGTATCGCAGGCGATGCAGGACCCGGCGCAAGCCAGGCAGATGAAACGCATGGTGGCGATCATTAACTCGATGACACCGCAGGAAAGGCGTAAGCCCGAGGTCATAAACGGTTCCCGGAAAAGACGCGTGGCTGGCGGATCGGGCACCCAGATTCAAGACGTTAATCGTTTGCTTAAGCAACACAGGCAGATGCAAAAAATGATGAAAAAAATGGGTAGTAAGGGTGGTATGACGAATATGATGCGAGGATTGAAAGGAAAGATGCCCCCGGGCATGTCATTTTAACTCGCGCTCACTGTCCCCGGCCCTAAAAGTCTTTCTTTTACTCGTTTGGCCCGGGGGTTACTCCCGCTATTAATTTCTCTTATATCAGTAGGTTTCATGCCACTCATGGCGCTAGCCCGCAGGGTCAACAGGAATGATCGCTACCCCTTCCTGCTCGATCGCTTCACCGGCGAGCAATAGTGCGTTTTCATGATAGCGTGCGGCGACCAGTTGGACTCCGACAGGAGTGTTGTCGAGCATTCCGGTGCTAACTGTCAGCCCGGGCAGGCCCATCAAGGGTAAGCCGATCTGGGTGAGCTGGGCTTCCATCACGCGTTTGAACGCAGCGGGAGATTCTACATCGAGTTGATCCGGGAAAGGCAGTTCTGCCGATACCGGGCAAATTAACACCGGATACTGGTCCAGGAACAGTTGCCACTCGCGTACTAGTGTGGCGCGATTTTGAATCGTATCCAGTATGCCGTTTAAATCGGTCTCGGGACACAATGCATCCATTTGTGCATAGATAAAGTTTGCATCCGGATCATTTTCGTCCGCAATAACCTGTGGGTTGCGGCGGTACTCGGCCAGCCAGAGTATTGCCTGTAGCAGAGCTGGTTTGCGTAAAGGCGGGCATTCTGTTTCGGTCACCTTCCAGCCCGCATTTACGAGTTTTTTAGCTGCATCACGAAGTGCCTGTTCCACTTCAGGTACGACATCGAGCCCATCGGGATTGACCGTGAGTGCCGCGTATTTTCTTTTCAGGGGTAGAGTTATCGGTACCGGTGTCCACCAGGGATCGCGCAAATCCTCCATCGCCATCGCCTCGAAAGCAATACGTATATCAGCGATTGATCTAGCGAGCGGACCCGATACCGCCATCAACTGACCGCCGATATGCCGATCAGGCCCGGTGAAGTTCATTGCCGGAATCCGTCCCAGGCTGGGGCGTAGGCCGTGAATTCCACAGGCGTAAGCCGGGTAGCGAATTGAGCCACCGATGTCGGATCCATGGCCAATTGCACAGATGCCGCTGGCTACCGCAGCCGCAGCACCACCGGAAGAACCGCCCGGGGTAATGGCCGGGTTATGTGGATTAAGGGTATGGCCGTGAATACTGTTGCGCGTGAACCATCGTAACGAAAAAGCAGGGGTGTTGGTACGCCCGACAATGATTGCCCCGGCTTCACGCAGATTGGATACCACCGGACTATCGGTGGTCGCAATCAGGTCGCGTTGCAATTGCAAACCATTGGTTGTCGCATGGCCAACCTGGTCCACATTGACCTTGATAGTTACCGGGACGCCACTTAGTATTCCGGTTTTGTTGCCCCTGGCGACTGCCTGATCAATTTGCATTGCCGCGGACAGGGCCTCTTCCGGCATCTCGGTGACCACGGCGTTGATTTTGGGATTAACTTTAGCGAGGCGCGCGAGAGCGCTCCTGGTTACTTCAACTGCCGATACCTCACCGGTCCTGACCAGCTTTGCTATCTCGCTGGCAGACTGTCGCCACAGATCTGGCATGGGTAACCCTCTTGCGTTCGGAGGATCTATTTTAGCAGATGATCTACGTCTGCTGCGATTGAAAATATATCTGCTATTTCGATAACGGTAAAGAATCCGAATTTACAACCCAAGGTTAATTTTGAATTCCTAAACCTTGCGCTAATCAAAAATGAAGTCTATTCAGCCGGAAATTCTTGATCTATATCAATTTATAATATCGATAGTAATTCAAAATACTTTATCAAAAATATTCGCGGCCTGTTCCACCCTGTATGAGACATAAAGAAATCATTTCAGATGGTACGAGATTGGCAAATGACAATGAAATACCCTACCAGCCCGCCTCGTTCGATATCTGGGACCAGAAATACCGACTCAAGAAAAAAGACGGTTCAGCAATCGATGGCGATATTGAGGCCACCTTTGCTCGCGTAGCCCGTACGCTGGCAGATCAGGAAAAAAATCAGCAATTGCGAAAACACTGGTACGATAAATTCCTGTGGGCGCTGAAAAATGGTGCCATCCCGGCGGGGCGAATCGTCTCCAATGTCGGGGCTGGAAAATATAGACCGAATACATCCACGATCAATTGCACGGTCTCCGGTGCGATTCAAGATTCCATGGACGATATATTGCTAAAGCTACACGAAGCGGGGCTGACATTAAAAGCCGGGTGCGGGATTGGGTATGAATTTTCAACGCTACGTCCCAAAGGTGACTATGTCGCCGGTGCTGGCGCATACACCTCGGGTCCGCTGTCTTTCATGGATATCTATGACAAGATGTGTTTTACGATTTCCTCTGCTGGAGGGCGTCGTGGCGCGCAAATGGCTACGTTTGATATCAGTCATCCTGACGTGCTGGAAGTAATACGCGCGAAACGGCAGGATGGACGCTTACGGCAATTCAACCTGTCCTTGCTGATAACGGAAGAATTTATGCAAGCGCTGGCCAGCGACAGTTTATGGAAACTGGTCTTTCCGGTTCGAGACTCCGAATTAGAAAGCGATGACATTAATATTGATGACTCGGAAGATATTGTCTGGCGCGATTGGCCGGGTAGCGACAATTATATAGTGAACGCGAACGGTAAAGTGGCCTGTCGGGTTCATAAAACTATTCCTGCGCGGCAGCTGTGGGATGCCATCATGTCCTCCACCTATGACTATGGTGAACCCGGATTTATCCTGATTGACCGGGTGAAGGAATTAAATAACAACTGGTTTTGTGAAAATATTCGCGCAACCAATCCCTGCGGCGAACAACCTTTACCTGAGTACGGTGCCTGTCTGCTCGGATCGATAAACCTGACTAAATTTGTTCTTAGTCCATTTACTGATGAAGCTCGATTTGACTGGGAAAAATTCAGGAATGTGGTGCGGATTTTTACGCGTATGCTGGACAATGTTGTCGATATTAATGGTTTGCCACTTCCTCATCAACGGAATGAAATATTGAGCAAACGCCGACACGGCATGGGGTATCTCGGACTGGGTTCAACTTTGACGATGTTAAAGTTGAAATATGGTGGGCAGGCATCGCTAGAGTTTACCGCAACAGTGAGTCGGGAGCTTGCGTTGACAGGTTGGCGGGTGGCGCTGGAATTGGCAAAAGAAAAAGGCCCAGCAGCGATTTTAGATGAAATTTTCGAGGTGACTGCCGAGATGTTACGCCAACGTCCCGAAATGCACGATCACGGTTATCGTCCAGGAGACCCCGTCAAAGGATCAGTCCTGCATGCAAACTACAGCCGCTATATGCAGAAAATTGCTCGACTCGATCCTGAATTAGTCACGGAGTTGGCCGAAATCGGTGCGCGTTTCACGCATCATAGCTCTATCGCTCCAACAGGAACAATTTCGCTATCGATTGCCAATAATGCCAGTAATGGTATCGAGCCAAGTTTTGCGCACCAGTACGCCCGTAATATTATTCGTCAAGGAAAGAAGACCAAGGAAAAGGTAGATGTATTTTCTTATGAATTACTCGCCTATCGCCACCTGATCAATGCGAAAGCATCACCTTACAGTGAGCTGCCTGAGGAGCAGTTACCCGAATATTTCGTTTCAAGTGATGAGATAACACCAAGTAACCATGTCGATATACAGGCGGCTGCGCAACAATGGATAGATTCTTCTATCTCCAAAACGGCCAATGTGCCAACCGATTACCCCTATGAGGATTTCAAACATATCTATCTCTATGCATACCAAAAAGGCTTAAAAGGGTGTACGACTTTTCGATTTAACCCTGAGGTTCATCAAGGTGTATTGGTCAGGCAAGAGGATCTTGAAAAAACGATGTATCAATTCGTTCTGGAAAATGGTGAAGTCATTACTGCAAATGGGAACGAAGTCATCGAATACGACGGTGAAACTCATACGGCAGCTAATTTGTATGATGCCCTCAAAGAAGGATATTACGGGGAGCTTTAGCTAGAAATTCGACATGACTATAAAAATCGACAAAAAAATTACTGAATACTACGTGGTCAACAAGGCTGGGAGTCAGGATCCAGTTGGCAAATCCGAAGCTATTGTTAAGGACGACAATATCGTGCAAATGCACGAAAAACTGGAACGTCCACCAATACTCTCGGGGTCGACATATAAAATTAAAACACCCTTATCGGAACACGCACTTTACGTCACCATCAATGACATTATCCTCAACCCGGAAACCGAGCATGAACTGCGCCGACCATTTGAAATATTCATTAACTCCAAAAATATGGATCATTTTCAATGGATTGTCGCTTTAACTCGTATTGTTTCCGCTGTTTTTCGAAAGGGTGGTGATATTACATTTTTGGTCGAAGAACTACGTTCGGTTTTTGATCCACATGGTGGTTATTTTAAAAAGGGTGGCAAGTTCATGCCTTCGCTGGTTGCCGAAATTGGCGATGTACTGGAAAATCATTTATGCCTGATTGGGATTCTCACAAAAGCAGAACCCGACCAACATCAAAAGAATTATATTAAGGATAAAGCGGAGGAATACGCCAGGAAAACAGCAGATACGGATACCAGCGTGACCGATTTTCCAGAATCCGCTGAGTTGTGTAACAAATGTCTGACCAAAGCTATGGTTATGTTGGATGGGTGTTTGACCTGCCTGAGTTGTGGTGAATCAAAGTGCGGTTGAGAAATGATACAGGTGCCTGCCCTCCTGCTCTAATCGTCCGCGGGATGTTCATATTTAGTCGCTGCCCAAATCGAACTAACATCGACACGTGCCTGATGCATCGTCAGGGTAATCAGAATTTCTTCAGTTCCGGCATAGACACAAATCAGGCTTGCCAGTACAAACGGCCATTGGACTATTTCGGCAAATAGCAAAGCGTAACCGATAAAAGTTACTGCCACCGCTATTTTCACGCTCCAGGTATGATAACTGGTCAAACGCCTGAATTTAATCAAGCCGATGGCTACTGGAACAGAAAAACTGGATACAATCATGGCGAAGTAAAAGATTTCGCGCTGTACAATATCCGGCCACAGAATCCAGGCACAGATAGCCATAGTGCTGTAAATCGTAAAATCACCCCAACTGTCCAGGTGGGCGCCAAGTGCTGTAATTTGATTGAGTTTTCTGGCCAGATAACCATCAAGAATATCGGTGAAGCCGGAAAATAACAATACGCCTAAAAACCAGGCCTCCATCTGGTTAAAAGCAAAATAAACCAGCACCGGTGCCAGGCCTATCCTGATCGAACTAACCAGATTGGGAAGATTTATAGTCTTAAGCAGCATACAACGGGTCAGGTCTTTGAATTATGAAATTTGTATACCACTGACCGATGTACAGACGAATGAGCCTGCCCACAGTTTAAACCTGTTCAGTATTTATCATGCAACGAGTTTAGCAGGAAGGGAATTACAAATAAAAGACCTGACCCTATCCTGCTATTGGTACCCCAGGGGTTATAATACCGTTGCAATATAATCCGGTACAAAGGCATTTATGGAAAAACCTGTTCATTCGCAAACCTCTCTTTTTGAACAACTGGGTCTGGATAGCACAGACTCGGCTATCGAAACATTCATCGATAAGCATCGACCCTTAGCGGGCAATATTGAATTGTACGAAGCAACAACTGGAATGCCTCGCAAGCGTCTTTCTTAAAACAGGCAAAAGACGAAGATGCCGATTGGGCTGAAATCGCTGATCAACTCGACGCGCTATTGCGATATCCAGCTGATTAGCGAATCAATGGACTAGCGTAGGTTCTGTACCTGTGGTGACGACTATCTAATTTCAACAGGTTCCTGGAATGTTCAATTTGATGATATCCTTCGGTCTGTAAATTAACCTGGCCCATAATCGATACGGAGGAGTGATGTCGTTAAAAGCATTAATCGTAGGTGCGGGAAGCGGAGTTAGTGCCTCTTTTGCTCGAGCCCTGGCCAGGCAGGGGGCAGATATAGCGCTTGCGGCGCGAAACATCGACAAGCTGGTTGCTTTGAAGCAGGAGATCGACGCAATAGCTATTGCCTGTGATGCAACCGATGCCGGTCAGGTGGCAAATCTTTTTGAGCAGATGGATAAATCCATAGGTACACCCGATGTGGTGCTGTACAACGCCAGTGCTTATACAGCGGGTCCCGTAGCTGAACTTGCCCCATCGGCTGTGCAGCAATCTCTATTGTTAACCGGGTACGGCGGATTTCTGGTGGCGCAGCAGGCGGCCAGAAGAATGCAGTTAGCCGGCAGTGGCGCTATCTTTTTTACCGGAGCTACGGCCAGTATTAAAGGCTTTCCCGAGTTTGCCCCGTTCGCGATGGGTAAGTTCGCCCTGCGTGGACTGACCCAGAGTCTGGCGCGTGAACTGGGACCTCAAAATATTCATATTGCGCACTTTATTATCGATGGGTCGATCGCATCCCCGGGACGGGATTTAAGCAGCGATAATCCCTCATCAAACGCCGATGATGCGATGCTGGAACCCGATGCGATTGCCGAGGTATATTTATCGGTATTGAACCAGCATCGCAGCGCCTGGAGCCTCGAGGTTGATTTACGCCCGTGGCAGGAGTCTTTTTAGCGTTTTTGCAAACTGATCTGGCGTCCGACCCAATCTGGTCTTTCCGAAACTACAGCCTGTTTGAGTGCTGCCTGTACTGATTCGGGCATTTCAACAGTCCGCGATTCGCGGGTAGCGTAATGCAATACCATAAATTCAGCGGTTGCGCATAGATTACCATTCACCATCATCGTATGGGCAAACCAGATTTTCTTTGGAACGATTCCAAGTATCACCGATTCGATCTCCATTACCGCGGGGGATCGCACATCGTTCAGATAGCGAAGGTGAGTCTCTACCGTATATAGTGCACAGCCGGTTTCATCGAAGTAGTCAACGCCAATACCAAAATGATTCTGAAGCTTCCAGGTTGTGTTGGTAAACGGCAGCAGGTAGTAGGCTTCGTTCAGGTGCCCGTAGGCGTCGAGCCAGGTATCCTGCAGTGGTTCTGAATGAAAATTGAATGTGGTCATTGGCAGGTCCGTGATTGGCACTACAACGAGGGAACAGTATAAATTTTAAATTTGGAGCGATAAAGCAAATAATCAATTATCGCAGAGACGCCAGGCACGCAAAGGAAGACAGGAAACGGGATAAGAAAAAATTAAAGTATCTTGTTGATAGCCCCGGTTAAAATCGCTGGTAAAGAATTGCTTTAACAATAATTATATCCAGCCCCTTTGCGCGCCTGGCGTCTTTGCGAGACCCACAAATAATGGATCCTTGCTAGGCCTAAATAATCGATATGCACGGGTAAGCGCTGATAGTAGAATCGCGCGATGCAAGCTATCGTAAAAATTTCAAACTTATCGAAAACCTACGAAACCGGTGATCAGGCGCTCAAGCATATCGACCTGGAAATCTATGAGGGCGAAATACTCGCCTTGCTCGGACCTAACGGTGCGGGAAAAACAACCCTGATTTCAATCATATGTGGCATAGTTTCCTTGAGCTCAGGATCGGTGACTGTGGCCGGACACGATATTGTCCGTGGATACCGGATCACCCGTGACCTGATCGGGTTGGTGCCACAGGAATTGACACTCGGCGCATTCGATACGGTCTGGAATACGGTCAGTTTTAGTCGTGGGCTGTTCGGGAAAAAACCCAACCCGGCCTATATCGAACAATTGCTCAAGGATTTATCGCTTTACGATAAAAAGGACAATGAGCTGATGACCCTGTCGGGTGGCATGAAGCGCCGCGTGTTAATTGCCAAAGCCTTATCGCATGAACCGAGGATATTATTTCTGGATGAACCCACTGCCGGTGTAGACGTTGAGCTACGCCGCGATATGTGGAAGCTGGTTCGGCGCCTGCAGGAATCCGGGGTAACGATTATTTTAACTACCCATTATATCGAAGAAGCCGAGGAGATAGCCGATCGGGTGGGCATTATCAGTAATGGCGAGCTGGTGCTGGTGGGTGACAAAAATACCTTAATGCACGAACTGGGCAAAAAGCAGTTAATTCTCGATTTAAAACACTCTATTGTGGATCTACCCGATAGTCTCGCCGAATATCAACTTGAAATTTCGGATGATGGCAATCAGCTAACCTATACCTACGATACCCATTCCACGCGAACCGGGATCACGGCGCTGTTGCAAAGTCTGAACGAAGCCGGTTTGTCGATGAAAGACCTGAAAACCAGGCAGACCTCGCTGGAAGAAATATTCGTTAACCTGGTGAGGTCGCAGGCATGAACTTTCAGGCCATTAGAGTCATTTACAAATTTGAAATGTTGCGCGCGTGGCACACGCTATTGCAAACTATCGCATCGCCGGTGATATCGACATCGCTGTATTTTGTCGTGTTTGGTGCCGCTATCGGTTCTCGAATCGAACAGGTAGAAGGCGTGCAATATGGTTTATTTATCGTACCGGGTCTGGTCATGCTGTCACTGCTGACGCAGAGTATTGCAAATGCCTCGTTTAGTATATTCTTCCCCAAATTTACTGGTCAGATCTACGAGGTGATGTCGGCTCCTGTTTCCTTTTTCGAAATTATCGTCGGCTATGTCGGCGCTGCTGCCTCCAAGTCGCTGATCCTCGGTACTATCATCCTGATTACGGCTAATTTGTTTGTCGATCTGGAAATTGCTCATCCAGTCTGGATGGTGTCTTTTCTGATTTTGACTTGTGTATCGTTCAGCCTGTTCGGATTTATCATCGGCTTGTGGGCGACGAATTTTGAAAAACTGCAATTAATTCCGATGCTGATAATCACACCGCTGGTGTTTCTCGGTGGTAGCTTTTATTCGGTCAGTATGTTACCCCCGGCCTGGCAAACGGTTACTTTATTTAACCCGGTTCTCTATCTGATCAGTGGTTTCCGATGGAGCTTTTTCGAAGTCGCGGATGTTGGCGTAGAAATTAGCCTGATGATGATCACGCTATTCCTGCTTGCCTGTTTACTGCTGGTGTGGTGGATGTTTAAGTCCGGTTACCGGCTCAAACAATAGTCGGACAGTTTAGATTGGTAATCAGTAGTTAATTGTCCGGATATCTAACCCGTGCGTCCCTGCACGGATGCGATACGTCCAATCTGCCGCGCGCTATCTTAATGCTGCCAAAAATACTTGCCTGCTTCGACAGCCACCTGATCGCGAGTTAAACCAATATCTTTCAGCATACGATCGCTTAATTCCGACAGTTGCTGACGTTCCCGGGAACGTGCTCCCCAGATAGACAAGGTGTTTAGAACTTTGACTGTTGACGCTTGAAGGTGCTGTACAATGCCATACACGGCTGCACTGACGTCAATATCGTTGACGAATTTATGTAATCTCAAAGTAGTCATGTTGTTTCTCCTGATAAATGCTGCCAGGGGGACGAGGCCGGGCCGCTGTGTTAGTTTACGTCGATAATTATAGCGATTAACTGTTATAGAAACAGATACAGAATATTAGAAATATATACATAACAGTTTACCATAACAGCTTATCTGGTCTTAAACTTTGTGATGCACTTCACATGATTATTACCGAGGCTCGATAAAAAATCCCGGAGGAATTAATCCTGGATCTAATTACATTTATATGTATTTGATTTTAAAGGGTAAAAGCCAACTAATCCAGCGGCGGTTTGATGCGCCTGGTTTTGCTGGGTCAGGGCCGGTCAAGACTTATAAAAGCGGACCTGAAATAAATTTATTTGCTGCCGGATTATTTAAATAGAGGCCATAAATTTATCCATTTAAGGCACAAGTACAGTTGAACCTGTCGTGTTTCGAGCCTCAAGATTACGATGCGCTTCAGCACATTCGGCCAGGGCAAAAGTCTGGTTGACGTGTATTTTGATCTGCTTATTTTCGACCACCTCAATCAATCGCTCGCTGCCCTGTTCCAGTAGTTCCCGTGTCGCTACATGGGTGGCCAATGTAGGTCGGGTAACATAAAGCGAACCCTTCGGTCCCAGTATGCCCGGATTAAACGGTTCTACCGGGCCGCTCGCATTGCCATAGGTCGCAAGCACGCCGAACGGCTGTAGTGAATCAAGAGAGGCTTCAAAGGTAGCCCTACCGATAGAATCGTAGACTGCTGCTACCCCCTTGCCATCGGTTAGATCGCGCACGCGTACCGGGATGTCTTCCTCGCGATAAAGGATCGTGTGATCGCATCCATTCGCCTTCGCCAGCTCGGCTTTTTCCTCTGAACCAACACATCCAATCACCGTCGCGCCCAATATACTGGCCCACTGGCATAATATTAGCCCCACGCCACCGGCAGCTGCATAGACCAGAATAGAATCACTAGTTTGCACCGGGTAGGTGCGGAATAAAAGATAATGCGCGGTAAGACCCTTTAACATCATCGCCGCAGCGGTTTGATCGTCTATACCGGGAGGGATTTTAACCAGCTGGTCGGCACTAATCAGTCGAGCCTCAGCATAGGCGCCAATTTGCATCACGTAGGCAACTCGATCTCCGCTAGAGACTGTACTGACTCCCTCGCCGACGGCTTCCACGATTCCAACTGCTTCCATACCCAGAATAGCCGGAAAACCGGCGACCGGGTAAAGTCCGCTTCGACCATAAACGTCGATATAGTTCAAACCGCAGGCTGTTTGACGCAGTCGCACCTGCCCTTTACCTGGTTCGTCTACATCAATATCTTCCCAGCGAAGTACCTCGGGACCACCTGTTTGATGAATTCTTATGGCTTTTGTCATAGTGATTTCCGTCGATTTGGCATATTCGAAGTTTCATAGTATACCTTGAGATATGAGCGTGTTTGTCCAGTCCTGTACATTTTTAGTTCCGGGCTGAGATCGAGCTGCCAGCTGTATATCGGATCGCGACAAATAACACTGAGATTACCAGTGCGACACCGAGCCATTGCAATCCAGTCAAATGCTCCTGCAGGACTATGGCAGCCAATAGTATTGAAACTACCGGTTCCAGATTTAATATTAAGGCCGCGGTGGCAGCCGGCAGTCGCGCCAGCGCTTCGAACTGACAAAGAATCGCTACCAGATAAAATAGCGTTGCCGCGGCAAGCGCAATTAAACCACTGCTAGCAGTCGACAGGGAAAACTGTGTATAAACAAGCGGTATAATCATCACCAGGCCGACAGTATTTATCCAGAAGGTCATTATTAAGGGGTTTAATCGGGGGGCTACGCGAGCGCCCCTGATAAAGGTATAGGCTGCGCCTAAAGCCGCGAGTGAAGCAAACATCAGTCCTTTCGATTCCAGCTTTACAGGCCCACCCGATAGCGCCAGATATAGACCCAGAAAGGCGAGGCAAAAAATTGATATCAACAGGGGTGAAGGGGATACCTGTTTGAGTAACACCGAATAGGCCAGCACCAGTAACGGATAGGTATAGAGAATTAGCACAGCGAGGCTCACCGAAATTGTTTCTACCGACAACAGGTAACAAATCATTGCCCCCGACCAGGTCAATCCGAGCATAAAAACCGGCAGGCGTTGTTGAGAGTCGATATTGAATACACGGCCTCTGGACCTAATCAGCAGGCCGAAGACGAGTGTCGAGATCAAAAAACGCGTGAGCATCAACGTCATCGCGTTGCCGCCGCCGCCATAAAAAATCTTGGCCTGTGTCGTGATGACGCCGAGACTGATTGCGGCAATCAGGGCGAAAATGATACCAGCATGGTTTGGCTTGACCGGATTCATGCTAAATACTTTAAAGCAATTTCGTTTATGCTGGATGAATATTTCTGATCCTTGATTAATCTGGTGGAAGCCTTGTGTAATAAAATGGTTCTCGCAAAGGCGCAAAGCTGGCAAAGAATAAAGTCACGACAAGCTATAAATTAAATTGCATGAGCTCCTGTCATTGACCATGATTCATATTTTTATTACACCTCTGGTGTCAGGTAATAAGCTCAGAAACCCTTTGCGTGCTTTGCGAGAGAAGTTTTACCCTGCTTGCCAAGCGCTGCTGGAATCTATAATGTCGAGCTGGTTGAATAATCCCGAGTATCGACATGCCCGTATTAGAATTACCTGACTCCCTGGTGAGTGCCGAATGGTTACACTTAAACATTGATCATCCGCAATTAGTGGTTTATGACGCCAGTTGGCATATGCCTGCATCGGACCGGGATGGTTTCGAGGAATGGAAAAACCAGCGAATCAAAAATGCTCGATTTTTCGATTTTGATCAAAAACTATGTGCCCTTGGATCGGATTTGCCGCATATGATGCCGGATGCTGAGCATTTTACCGCTGAGGTGCAAAAACTCGGCCTAAATAACAACAGTGTCGTTGTGATATACGATTCGATCGGGCTATTTTCCAGTCCCCGGGTCTGGTGGATGTTGAAATCGATGGGATTTGAGCAATGCGCCGTGCTGGATGGTGGGTTGCCGGCCTGGCTAAATGCCGGATTTGCGATCGATCATGATGCGGAATCAAATACCGGTGATTCTGGAGATTTTGTTGCCAGTAAGGTCGCCGGTAAATTTTGCGACGCGCAGGCGGTGCTCGCCGGCATCGATGACCCTGGTGTTACGATACTCGATGCAAGGCCCGGCGAACGCTTTCGTGGGGAAGTAGAAGAACCGCGCGCCGGGTTGCGAAAAGGGCATATGCCGGGCGCCCTGAATTTAGCCTTTCCCGAGTTACTCGACCGGGGTTTAATGAAACCTAAAGCCGAATTGAAACAAATATTTAACCGCAAAATTCCTACGGGTAACCGAGCGATCTGTAGTTGTGGGTCCGGAATTACCGCTTGTCTGATTGCCTTTGCGGCACATCGGGTCGGTTACCAACAGGTATCAGTTTACGATGGTTCCTGGTGCGAATGGGGGCAACCCGGTACTCTACCGATCGAATAACCCTGCCAGGCCGGCAATGTCCTCGAACACGATATCGGCCAGCTGTTCCAGTTCATCGCGCGTACTGGCGCCGGTGAGAACGCCGACACAGAGCCCGGCCTGCGCATTTTTTCCCATTTCCATATCGTGACGGTTATCGCCGACGACGATGACTTCGGCGGGTACCAACGACATTGCCTCGCAAAATGCGAATACCATGCCCGGTTCGGGTTTGACGCCGTGGCCGCTGTCATAGCCGCATAGAAATTCGAATTCTGATATTACATCGAAGGATTCCAGGGTGTTATGGATTCCCTGGTAACTGTCGCTGGTGGCGATGCCAAGTTTCAATCCTGCTCGACTGAGTGTTCGCAGGGTTGCTTTTAAACCCCTTACCGGGGTGGAATTCAGTGCCCCCTGTTGTTGGAAAATCTGGTTGAGGCGTACACTCAGCGATTCAAGTTTTGTTTCGTCATTGACTTCGGGAAAATGCTCGGCCCAGGCTTTTGCAATGTCGTGATTGGTGCCAGCAGCCAGTAACGAGCCACCGATAAAACGGTCTGTGGCCTGGTCGTAGCCATGACAGTTAAGCAACTGCTGTGCTAATTGCACATCATTGTTAGTGAGTTCGAGTGCTGCGTAGCGATACACTGGCAGCCAGGATGGGCTAAAGTCTAGCAGGGTCCCGTCTTTATCAAAAATTATACCCTTGTAGGCCATCAGTCATTAACTGCCGGTTTGACAGGCTTCATTATCGTTTTGTACCCGCTGTTTAAGGCAATAACAGTGACTGAAGCATGTTTTCATAGCCTTGCACTGTTTTAATATCCAGGCCTGCAACCTTGCCGTCGTCATCATATCGTCGCATCTGGATAGCGGCCTGATGGTATGGACTGGATTCGAATGTTTCGATTTCGGCTTCGGTCATCGGTCCACCCTGAACCTGTAATGATTGAACCGAGGCCGCTGATAGAAGTGCGAAATACTGTTCATCGACAGCACACAGATATTTTTTCGCGGCGACGTGCAGGCGAATCGGCTCGGTGACCGAGGCCGGATAATAGGTTTCGAGGAATTTAGCACCTGCCAACTCGTGCAGGTTGTCGGTCCCGGATTCAAGTGCATCGATGGGAAAGTCACCCACGAAGTGACCGATATCGTGCAGCAGGGCTGCGATCACCAGGTCGTTCTTAGCGCCATCGGCAACTGCACAGGCGGCAGTCTGTTCCATATGTTGTGCCATGCTGACCGGCTCACCCATATACTCGTCACTGCCACGACGTGCAAACAGTTCGAGTATAAAATCGACGATGGAAAGGCGATCCAATGGTTTTTGATGCATCGTAGGTCCTGGTCCGAAATTGGTCTATAACGGGGTATATTTTCGCATCGCGACATTCTGGAGCAGGTCTGTCTAATAGTAAATAATTGATTGAGCAAATCCAACACGCTAAGAATTCGAGCCTATCGAGCGTGTCCCCGAATAATTCCAGATCAGTAATTCAACCAACTAGTTGACTATTTAATTGAATTACAATATATTCAACCTAAAGGTTGAATATAAATGAATGAAAACAGACTAACCATGTTGCTTAAAGCAGTCAGTGACGCTACCCGGAGATCGTTGTTAACCCTGTTATGTCAGCAGGGTAAGACCCGGGTTACCGATCTGGCCCGGGTTTATGACCTGTCGTTAAATGCGGTATCGAAACACATCAAGGTGCTGGAGAAAGCGGGACTGGTAAGCCGTGAGACGATCGGCAGAACCCACTGGATAAAGGCCGATTTGACTCAAACGAGTGCAATTGAGGACTGGTTCAGGTCACTCAAATCTATCTGGGTGTTGCGCCTGGATCATCTCAACGAACTAATGACCGGGGGAGATAGGAATAATGAATGAATTAATCTGTAAAGTAGACGCGGTGATCAATGCGCCGATTGAAGAAGTTTTTGACGCCTGGTTAGATGCACAGATTTTGTCACGCTTCATGCTGCCGATGCCGGGAATGCCACAACCCAAAACCGAAGTGGATGCTCGCGAGGGCGGACGCTTCACTATCGACATGGATGTGGGGGAGCAAATTATTCCACATTCGGGGACCTATCTGGAGCTTGATCGACCCAATCGCCTGGCGTTCAGCTGGGAGACGCCGTTCTCCACCGATGGGAGCACTGTAACGCTGGATTTTACTACACAGGATTCGAATAATACTCGCATAGTACTAACCCATGTCAAATTCATTGACGAAGAATCCCGTAGCAATCATGAAATTGGATGGGGCAATATCCTGACTGCTCTCGACAACCTGTTTTAAACAAAAAGGAGAATTAATATGCAACCAGAGAATATAGTGTCCAGAGACGAGTGGCTTGAAGCACGAAAGATACTTTTGCAGGAAGAAAAAGACTTTACCAGGCTACGCGATCAGTTGAGCCGGAAGCGAAGACAGCTACCCTGGCTAAAGGTCGATACCGATTATATTTTCGAAGATCTAAATGGAAAATTAAGCCTTGGCGATTTATTCGAGGATAAAAGCCAGCTTATCATCTATCACTTCATGTACGGACCCGACTGGGAGGAGGGCTGTCCAAGTTGTAGTTTCTGGGCCGATAATTTTAATGGTATCGATATTCATCTCCTTCATCGCGATGCAAATATAGTGGTTGTATCCAGAGCAAGTCTGGCGCAATTGCAGGCCTACAGGAAACGTATGGGTTGGAATTTTAAATGGGTATCGTCGCTGGGTAACAATTTTAACTACGATTATCATGTGTCGTTTACGGCCGGTGAGATGGAAAAAGCCGAGATGTTTTACAATTTTAAAATCGGAAATTTTCCAGCCGACGAGCACCCGGGATTAGCGTTTTCTACAGGAGCCCCGAAGGCGAAGTGTTCCACACCTATTCCTGTTATGCGCGGGGACTGGATATGCTAAACGGTGCTTATCATTACCTGGATTTGTTACCCAAAGGGCGGGACGAAGATGATCTGGATTTCACCATGGCCTGGCTTCGGCGGCGCGATGAATACGAAGATTAAGCCTGGTTCTCTGAACCGATGAGGGACCTGGTCTGCAAATATCTGAGATAAATGAAGCAACCGATACCCGCGCCCAGGTGTTTCAGGCTGTGCCCGCTGATTAGTGCCAGTGATTCGAAAACCTGTTCGTCGAGAATCTCAAATATCTTGGCGACCAGGTACCAGCCGAGAAACCACCAGATGGCACGGACGCGGGTAAACTTTTCCTCGAACATCAACAGGATCATTGGAATCAACAACATCGGTAAGAATTGCACCAGGCCATAGGGACGCAGATCTCCATTACCTGCCAGTTCACTGCGATGCCAGTAGACTATCGATAAGACCCCGACGATTATTAAAGGCAGGAAGATAATCCTGGCGAATTTTAGTGAAAGTCGCTCGGCCAGGATAATGGTAAAGAAGGACATGAACGCGAGTGTCATCGGCAGGCGATCCCAGACCAGGCTTTGGTTATCTGGCATCCAGTGGTAATAGGCCGATCCGGGCGCGACAGCCGCCAGCGCAGCGAAAAACGTGATGTATACCGCAAATATGGAATCGACGACAATCAGCGATCGCCGGATGCAAAGGAAGTACAGCCCGGCAAAACCGATCAGGGCAAAAAACAGGTTTGTCGTGACGTTCAGCGTATTTGGAATATCGAAATAATTCCGTTGATCAGCAAACTGGTGATATTGCTGGTCCTGGGGTACTGGATTTACAAGAACACTGGCGACAATAATTACCGCTGTAACCAGTGCCAATATTAGCACTTTCCTACTGTCGCATTAAAAGTCATTTGCTGACTGTTTTATAGCCAGGGATGATTGCAACGAGATGTCTTAGATCATTCGTGCCGAAACTGATACCAAACTTGCTACGTAATATTTTATTCAGGCCGGCCTCGTTTCCGATCATGGTATCTTCTCGATGAGCCTTGTAATTTTCGATATAGCGGCCGTTAGTATAGCTAATTTGCCCTTGTTCTGTGGCGCGCGAACAAACGATTCTGCGTGTAAATGGGGATGAACTACTGGTCTGATGATAATCACACATGGCATCGAAGTGATGCAGTGGATGTGAATTCATATCAAATATATACTGTGATTTCCAGTCGCCGGCCTCGAATCGTTGCTGCAATACCCATCTGTTTTCCTTATTTAGCAAGCGATAATAGCGATCAAACTGGAAGCAATCCGGGCTGCCAGGAATGAGCGGCAATAAAAACGAATCACCGAATCCAACGTCGGCAATTAGCGGTTGGTCGATATTGACCTGAATCAGCATGTGGTCGAACTCGGGACTCAGCGATCTCCCGTCATAAGTACGGGCCGATAACAATTTTACGCTGAAACCAATCTTGCCCAGCAGCCAGGCAAACGCGCTGTTGAGTTCATAGCAAAATCCACCACGCTTTTGATTGACAATTTTATCGAGGACTTCCGGCAGGACCAGTTCGATGCGACGACCCAGCATAATATCGAGATTTTCAAATGGAACTGATTGCAGGTGTGCCAGATGCAGATGATTTAAATTATTCAGGGTTGGTGCCAGGCTCCCCTTATAGGCTATTCGATCCAGGTAGGTTTCGATGGTGACTATTTCAGAGTTGATACCAGATACCCCGACAATTGATTAACCAATAGATCTCGTGTTAGCGGTTTATCGACAGGCCACAAAGCTGATTCATCATGCCGGTGCTGGATTGCCTGTAGACCATTTCTTAAAACGTTTTTTGCAGTAAGTCAGCAGGGCAAGGTAGTCAGGAAAATAAAGCTCGAAACCGTCTTCGGCTGGCGCATCATATTCACAGAAATCATTTTTATGAGTACGACAGATAGCCGGACGGTCCTGGTAAATTCCACATCGCCCATCCATTTCAAGATGGCTGCAAGGCGCGTCAAACATAACGAACCAGCCATCTTCATCTTTATAGACACCGACACCATGGTGCGAAACCTGCCAGAGCAGGATTTCAAAACTATATTTCGAGCGTGGGGTGTCGATCTGCTGGGTGACATAGGTGCAGCAGGTGGAATCGATGCAGCGATCGCATTTATTGCTGATTTTTGTCTCGGTGCTGAATTCGATGGTAGGAAAATTGGGATTGTTCATTACTATTCTCCAAGCCAGTCTCTGGGTTGCAGGTAATATTCCGTGAGCTCGGCCTCGGCAGTTTCGGCCTCTGGGGAGAAATTATATTGCCAGTTCACCACCGGTGGCAGGGACATCAGAATCGATTCCGTGCGACCACCCGATTGCAGACCAAAAAGAGTGCCGCGATCGTAGACCAGGTTGAATTCGACATAACGGCCACGACGATACCACTGGAATTTTTTTTCTCTCTCGCCATATTCAGTGTGCTTGCGTTTCTCTACAATCGGCAGGTAGGCAGGCAGGTAGTGGTCGCCAACACTGCGCATGAATCTGAAAGCAGTTTCGAAGTCGGGCTGACTAAGGTCGTCGAAAAATAGGCCGCCGATGCCACGCGCTTCCTGTCGATGCTTAATATAAAAGTAGTCATCACACCATTGTTTGTACCTGGCGTAACTATCGCGGTCGAAACCTTCACAGGCCTTTCTGGCGGTCCGATGCCAGTGTTCACAGTCTTCCTGGTATCCATAGTAGGGAGTCAGATCAAATCCACCCCCAAACCACCAGACCGGCTCCTGAACGGGGTCATAGGCGATGAAAAATCGTACGTTTGCATGGGAGGTCGGCACGTGAGGATTGATGGGGTGCATCACCAGGGAGACACCCATAGCTCGGAAGCTACGACCCGCCAGTTCGGGTCGATGTGCTGTTGCGGATGCGGGAAGGCTGTCACCGCTCACCTCGGAAAAATTAACACCGGCCTGTTCAAAAACCTGGCCACCACGCAACACCATAGTGCGGCCTCCGCCACCTGCCTCGCGTGACCATTCGTCACTGGTAAATTCACCGACCCCATCGGTAATCTGGAGACTATCGGTGACCCTGTCCTGCAAGGCCTTGAGATATGATTTAACCAGGTCAATTTGATTATTCATTGTGCTGATCTAATGGTATCGCCGGTAGCGAGAGATTTTATCTCACTCGGGTGATTTGTGCCCCTGTTGAAGCCTGTGACGATATGATTTAGTTCTCCACCAAATTGGCGGCGAGCCTGCAAGGCGTTACGAATGACTGCACGGCGGTGCCGGTTTGCGCTGGTCGATATGATCGGTGCATGCATTTCGCTGCATAGGGCTTCAATAAAAGGGTGATCGGTAATGCGAACTGCAACAGTTGGGAATTCACCACGAAGCCAGACCGGGCAATTTCTGGAAGCCGGTACTAGCCATGTGACCGGATGCTGGTTTTCCTGCCTGACTAGATCGATTTGCTGTTGCGATAGACCCGGATCGATATAAGGAGCGCAATATTCGATCCGAGATGAAAGCAGAATTAAACCTTTGCTAACCGGGCGGTGTTTAATGTTCAGGATTCGAATAGCACTGGAGGCCAGCATGGGGTGGCAACCAAAACCCCAGATGGTATCGGTAGGGTAGGCGATAACAGCCCCATTCTCGATGGCATTACTCAATCGCTTGATTGACCAGGGAGACATGGCGGACCAGTATTCAGGATGATGTATCGGCGGTTTTTTTGGTTACGGCTTTCTTTTTAGTCGTGTTTTTCCTGGTCGTGTTTTTCGCCGACCCCTTCTTCCCAGCTGATTTCTTCCCCGCGGCTTTCTTTTTAGTCGCTTTTTTACGGCGCGACTTGGGTAACGGCGCTTTTTCAATTAATTCCCGACACACTTCCAGTGTCAGAGTTTCCGGATCTTCCACATCCTTCGGTATTCGCGCGTTTTTGACGCCATCGGTAATATAAGGACCGTATCTTCCTCGCAGTATGATGATATCGGTACCTTCGAAAACCTTTATTTCGCGGTTGGCGTCGAATTCTTTCTTTTCACGCACCAGTTCGAGGGCTCTTTCCAGCGTCAGGGTGAACGGATCGTCCCCTTCTTTGACGTTGAGTGAAACAAATTTACTGTCATATTTCACATAGGGACCGAAACGACCTATGTTGGTTGAAATAGCCTCGCCTTCCAGTGAGGTGCCGAGTTCTCTGGGTAATTTGAATAGAGCCAGCGCTTCTTCCAGATTGATAGTGTCCATTTTCTGGCCTGGCCTGAGGCCGGCAAAACGCGGTTTGTCTTCATCTTCACGCGTTCCAATTTGGACGAAAGGGCCATAACGGCCCATACGTACCGTGATCGGTTTTCCGCTTTTTTCGTCGGTGCCGAGTTGACGGGCCTGAATAGCCTCATCGCGACTGACTGTTTCCATCTTGTCATCGACCAGGTTTTTGAAGGTACGCCAGAAATCTTGCATCAAGGGTAGCCACTCGATCTCACCGCGTGATATCTGGTCCAGTGAATCTTCCAGTTGGGCGGTAAAATCATAGTCGACATACTGGGTAAAATGCTCGGTCAGAAATCGTGCGACGACACGACCAACATCGGTCGGGTGAAAACGCCTGCTTTCCAGTTCAACGTATTCACGATCCAGTAATGTGGTAATAATTGAGGCATAGGTAGACGGTCGCCCGATACCATATTCCTCAAGAGTCTTGACCAGGGTTGCCTCGCTATAGCGCGGCGGTGGCTCGGTAAAATGCTGCTCAAGACGAATTTGTGTTAAGTCGACACTATCACCCTGTTTAAGCGGTGGCAGGATATTCTCTTTTGTATCATCCTTTTTGGCGTCATCATCTTCTTCAATATAAACCCGCATGAAACCCAGATTGCGAATCGTGGAGCCATTGGCGCGAAATGTATTTTCACTACCGCAGGCCAGGTCTACCTTAACCGTGTCCAGTGTGGCGTGAATCATCTTGCAGGCAATCGTGCGTTTCCAGATCAGGCTATAAAGCCGGAATTCATCATCGCCCAGGTGTTCTTTTATCTTGAACGGCTCATATGCGGGATTGGTAGGACGTATTGCTTCGTGTGCTTCCTGAGCATTTGCCGAGGTTGCTTTAAAAATGCGTTCCGATTCGGATAAATTTTCCTGACCAAATTTCTCGGAAATGAATTCTCGTATTTGACCCAGAGCCTTCGTAGACAAAGTCACCGAGTCGGTGCGCATATAGGAAATGAGTCCATCCTGCCCGGCACCGACATCGATACCTTCATAGAGTCGTTGTGCCGTGCGCATGGTACGTTGCGCTCCGAATCCAAGCTTTCGCGAGGCTTCCTGCTGTAAGGTCGAGGTGGTGAATGGAGGTGCCGGATTTCGTTTGCGTTGCTTCTTTTCGACTTCAGCGACGCGTAATTTACCGTTCGCGGCCTGGTCCAATACAAGCTGGGCCGAATTTGCCTGGTCGGCATTAGTGATGGTGAACTGTTTGACCTTCTCACCCTGAAGCTGGGTCAACCTGGCGCTGAAGGCTGACCTTCGAAGCTATTGTCGGACTCGATGCTCCAGTATTCCCGGGCGATCGAAAGCTTCGATTTCGAGTTCACGCTCGACGATCATTCGTAACGCCGCGCTCTGTACTCGACCGGCCGACAGGCCTCGTCGAATTTTCCGCCATAGCAGTGGTGACAGGTTGAACCCTACCAGGTAGTCGAGGGCACGCCTGGCTTGTTGCGCGTTGACCAGGTCCATCGTGATTTCGCGTGGATTGGCAACTGCGTCGCTGACCGCCTGTTTGGTTATTTCGTGAAACGCGACCCGGTAAGCGCGTTTGTTTTTCATCAGGTTTTCTTCTTTTAACAGCTCGTACAAATGCCAGGAAATGGCTTCACCTTCGCGGTCAGGATCAGTCGCCAGGTAAAGGGAATCGGCTTTTCGCATTTCCCGCTTAATATTATTAATGTGTTTTTCGTTACGTTCGACAACACTGTAGTTCATCTTAAAATTATTGTCGGTTTCGACAGCACCTTCCCGGGGTACCAGGTCTCGCACATGACCATAGGAGGCAAGAACCTTGAAATCCTTGCCCAGGTATTTCTCTATAGTTTTAGCTTTAGCAGGCGATTCTACGATGACGAGATTGCGGGCCATTGATCACTAGAATCTAGAGGTTAAGATTAATATAAATTATTGATGACACGCGCATCTTCAATGAAAAATCGCTGGCTGGTCGGCAAATACGATATCTTCATAATGCATCAGCGTGTTTTCATCATGCTCTTCGGCACTGTTGAACAACACCATCATTACCACCCATTTGAGTTCTTCGATATCGACTACAGTATTAGACTCAAGGGCCATGACGCGGTTAATCACGAGTTCGCGTAATGTTGGGGTCAATACGCCCGACTGTTCCAGAAAAAGCAAAAACCCCTGCGAATTGTCTGCCAGACGTTGGGTTTCCTGTTGCGAAAATACCCTGGTGGTATGCGATGATTGATTAATTGCCGGGATATCTTCATCCAGTGCAAGCCCGTCCAGCCACTCGAAAGCCTTGTCGATTTCGAGGCTGTCAAAACCTGCAGCACGCAGATCTGCATCGATTCCGTCCCGATCCTCGGGCCAACTGTTCTCCTGATCAGCGTAGCTGGAAAATATGTACATCAAAACGTCTATTACGCCTTCTTTCATGAATGCCTCATTTAAATTCTGACGAAGCAGCCGCCAGGTGCTGATTGAATTCTGTTGTTTAGCTCAAGCGATAATAGCATGGATGAAAGCTTGTCGATGGTCAAGCCGCTACGTTCAACGAGGACATCCGATGACACAGGATCGTAACCAATTGAGTCCAGTAATTGAATCGTCGCCTGATCCAGCTGGTAATCAGGGTCTTCGCCTGTTTCCTGTTGCTGCTCTACGATAAAGCCCAGGAGACTTCCGAGT
>PVMK01117780.1_pt1 | contig 36167 bp, 33 predicted proteins | sample 1853481 | NCBI WGS metagenome assembly PVMK01 (sample SAMN08533507, study PRJNA380276) | Marine sediment metagenome, whole genome shotgun sequencing project. | reverse complement strand
GTCGGCGGCCTCGATGAGGCCGCTGGTCGAGTCGCAGCCTATTGTCGGCCAGCAGGCGATGCCGACGCTGACGGAGATCACGACCGGTTCGCCGGTCCGGCCGCCGACGGGGTGCATTTCGATCGCGGCGACGGCCTGCCGCAGTCTTTCGGCGACCATGTGCACGTCCTCGTCGGCGGTCTGGGGGAGGAAGGCGATGATCTCCTCGCCGCCGTATCGGCCGATCATGTCGTAGGTGCGGATGCCCTGCTGCAGGGTGGAGGCGACGCTCCGCAACGCCTCATCTCCCGCCAGGTGGCCGTAGGTGTCATTAAAGGATTTGAAGTGGTCGATGTCGATCATGAGGAGGCCGAGGGGGGCTTTGAGCCGCCGGGCTCTCTCGAACTCGACCTCGAACCTCTCGAAGAAGCAGCGGCGGTTCGGGATGCCGGTGAGCCCGTCCTGGTTGGCGAGCGTCGCCAGCTTGATGTTCGCCTGTTCCATGGCCGCGTTTTTCTGCTGCAGCTTCTGCTGGAGCTGTTTCATCTTGAACATGACCGTCACCCTGGCCTGCAGCTCGCCCTTTTCGAAAGGCTTGGTGACGTAGTCATTGGCGCCTATGGTCAACCCCTTGATCTTGTCAACCGACTCTCCCCGGGACGAGAGGACGATGATCATGGTGCCTTTCATGGCGGGGTTCTGCCGGATGGCGGAGACGAGTTTGAAGCCGTCGAGGCGGGGCATGGTGACGTCGGTGATGACGAGATCGTAGTAGCCGCGCCCCAGCATTCCGAGCCCCTCGAGGCCGTCGACGGCCTCGTCGATGGAGCTTGTCCGGTCCATCTCCTCGAGCGTTTCCCTGACCGTGCGGCGGATGGAGGAGGAGTCGTCGACGATCAGCACCCGGTGGCCGTCATGGGCGGCGGTCTGGCCGTCAGCGTCAGTGGTGTCCACTTCAAGATCTTCCACGTGAATTCCGTCTTTCGCCCCGGTAAGGGCGGGTTCCTGCGCGGGCATACGTTCCCCTCTCGCGAAAAACGCGTATCGTTAATAGATTCATATGATATTTCGACCCCGTCAAGCCGTCAAGAAAAACTTGACAGAAGGCGCTTCTTGAGGATTAATGAACCGGTGTCTTTTTAAACTAATCCGGAGAGGTTAGAAAGGGAATCGTGAAGGGCAGCCGAGAAGACGGGAGTAGAGTGTAGTCCGGGCCGAAAGAGCCCGGATTTTTTTTTGGGAGAACTGCGGTGGGCAAGGAAAGAGGAGAGATTCTCGACGGCATCGGCATCCGGCGGGCCCTGATGCGGATCGCCCACGAGATCCTGGAGAGGAATCAGGGTCTCGGTAACCTCGTGCTCGTCGGGCTGCGGAACCGGGGGGACGATCTCGCCCGGCGGATCGCCCTCTTGCTTCGCGAGATAGAGGGTTCCACCGTCCCGGTCGGGGTTATGGACGTCACCCTCTACCGGGACGACCTGATGCACACCCGCCACTGGCCCGAAGTGCAGGCGACGGAGATACCCTTCTCCATCGAGGGGCGGCACGTGGTCCTCGTCGATGACGTTATCTACACGGGCCGAAGCGTGCGCGCCGCCCTCAACAGCTTGATGGACTTCGGGAGGCCGATGTCGATACAGCTGGCGATCCTCATCGACCGCGGCCACCGGGAACTTCCGATCCGGCCCGACTATGTCGGCAAGAACGTGCCGACTTCGAGGCACGAGGAAATCCAGGTGTTCCTGCGGGAATTGGACGGGGAGGACAGGGTGGTCATCCGCGGGATCGATGGGGGCGAGTGACATGACCTGGACGAAGAAGCACCTCCTCGGGATCGAAGGGTTGACGGCCGGGGAGATCACCGAGGTTCTCGACACCGCCGCCAACATGAAGGAGGTTTCCTCGCGCGATATCAAGAAGGTGCCCGTCCTGCGAGGGAAGACAATCATCAACCTCTTCTTCGAACCGAGCACGCGCACCAGGATCTCCTTCGAGATCGCCGAAAAGCGGCTGAGCGCCGACGCCGTCAATTTTTCCGCTTCCGGCAGCAGTCTCTCCAAGGGGGAGAGTCTCATCGACACCGCCCGCAACCTCGAGGCGATGAATCCCGACCTCGTCGTTGTCCGTCACTCGAGCCCCGGGGTCCCCCATCTCCTCGCCGACCGCCTCGATTGCTCTGTCATCAACGCCGGTGACGGTGCCCACGAGCATCCGACTCAGGCCCTCCTCGACGCCTTCACCATCAGGGAGAAGTTCGGCCGCCTCGAGGGTCTGACGGTGGGGATTTTCGGCGATGTCGCCCACTCCCGGGTGGCGCGCTCGAACATCCTCGCCTTGACCCGCGTGGGGGCGAAGGTGATCATCGGCGGCCCGCCGACGATGATGCCGCGCCAGGCGGAGAGTCTCGGCGCCGAGGTGGTGCACCGGCTCGAGGAGATGCTCCCCGTGGTCGATGTCCTCATGATTCTGCGGCTTCAGTTCGAGCGCCAGCAGGAGGCGCTGATCCCGTCGGCGCGGGAGTACGCCACCCTTTTCGGGCTGACGGGGGAGAGGCTTCGCCTGGCCCGCGAGGGGATCGTGGTTCTCCATCCCGGTCCCGTGAACCGGGGAGTGGAAATCTCGCCGGAGGTGATCGACGGCCCCTGCTCACTCATTCTGGACCAGGTGGCGAACGGGGTGGCGGTGCGGATGGCGCTCCTCTATCTCATTGCGGGGGCGGCGGCGGGGGAGAGGAAGATGGGACAGAAGCGGTGGCGGGCGGAGGACGCCGAGGTTTCTTCCCGGCCGCCGGGTCGCGCCCGCGACGCGAGGGAGGAAGTCAATGAATGAAGGCGCTCTCCTGATCAAGGGAGGCCGGCTCATCGATCCGGCGGCGGGCCGGGACGGGAAGGTCGACATCCTGATTGCCGGGGGGAAGGTGAAGAAGATTTCCCCGCGGATCGCCGCCCGCGGGGAGGAGCTCCTCGACGCCGGCGGCCGGTGGGTCCTCCCGGGGCTGATCGACATGCACGTCCACCTGCGCGAGCCGGGGCAGGAGTACAAGGAGACCGTGCTCACCGGTTCCCGGGCGGCCGTCGCCGGCGGTTTCACCGCCGTCGCCTGCATGCCCAACACCGATCCGCCGAACGACAATCCGGCGGTGACGCGACTGATACTCCGGAAGGCCCACGAGGCGGGGCTGGCCCGGGTCTACCCGGTGGGGTGCATCACCGCGAGACAGGAGGGGCGATCGCTGGCCGAACACGGCAGTCTCGTCGAAGCGGGCTGCCTGGCGGTCTCCGACGACGGGATGCCGGTGATGAACGCCGCCGTCATGCGGCGGGCCATGGAGTACAGCCTCCTCTTCGGCATTCCGGTGATCGCTCACTGCGAGGACCGGGATCTCGCCGCCGGCGGTGACATGCACGAAGGCGAGATGTCGACCCGCCTCGGCCTCCGGCCCATCCCGGCGGCGGCGGAGGAAGTGATGGCCGCCCGGGACATCATCCTCAGCCGCGCCACCGGCGCCCGGCTCCACCTCGCCCACGTGAGCACGCGCGGCACGGTGGCGCTTCTGCGGGCGGCGAAGGAAGATGGGCTCCCGGTGACGGCCGAAGTCTGCCCGCACCACCTGGTTCTGACCGACAAGGCCGTCGCCGGCTTCGACACTTTCACCAAGGTCAATCCGCCCCTGCGGTCAAGGGAAGACGTGGAAGCGCTGCGGGCCGCCCTCCGGGAAGGAGTGATCGACGTGATCGCCAGCGACCACGCGCCGCACAGCCCGGTGGAGAAGGACGTCGAGTACACCGCCGCCGCCTTCGGTCTCGTCGGCCTCGAAACGACCCTCTCTCTCGTGCTCGGGCTCGTGGAAGAAGGGGTGCTTCCCCTGGAGAGGGCGATCGACGCCATGACGCGGGCGCCGGCGGAGATCCTCGGGGTGGAAGGAGGTCGGGTCGAAGTCGGCCGGCCGGCCGACCTGACCGTAATTGACCCGCGGGAGGAGTGGACCGTCGACCCGCAGGCTTTTTTCTCCAAGGGGCGCAACACCCCCTTCGCGGGGTGGAAACTCAAGGGGCGGGCCACCGCCACCGTCGTCGGGGGCCGGATCGTCTTTCGCGACGGTGTCCCGGCGGAGGGCCCACCCTCCCGCAGCCGGTGAGCGCCTGAACTTCATGGATCTGGTCATCAGAAAGAACCGCCGCCTCTCGGCCGATTGCCTGCAGATGGAGGTCGAATGGCCGGCGGCGCTCGCCGATCCGCTGCCGGGACAGTTCGTCATGGTCCGGACGAGGACATCGACCGAACCCCTCTGGCGAAGGCCCTTCGGCGTCCACGACTTCCGGCGGGGACGGGTCAGGACGGTTGCCGAGATCCTCTACCAGGTGGTGGGTCCCACCACCCGCGACCTCGCCGACCGGCGGCCGGGCGAAGCGATCGACCTCGTCGGCCCTCTGGGGAAGGGGTTTTCCCTCGACGGCGAGGAGCATCTGCTGGTGGCGGGGGGGCGCGGAATCGCGCCTCTCTTCTTCCTCGCCCGCCGCCTGCGGCGCCGGCGGCGGGAGGTTGGTGTCCTCATCGGCGGGGCGACCGCCGGGCACGTGCTGAAGGTGAAGGAGCTGCGGGGGATGAGTCTTCCCGTCGCGATCGCCACCGAGGACGGCAGCCTCGGAAAGAAGGGGCTGGTTACGGCGCTGCTCGGAAAGAGACTGCGTTCGCTCCCGGCCCGCCGGCGGAGCCGTCTCACGATTGCGGCCTGCGGGCCGGAGCCGATGTTGAAGGCAGTGAGTGAACTGGCGGCGCGCGCCGGGGTGCCGGCCCAGATTTCCCTCGATACCCTCATGGCCTGCGGCCAGGGGTACTGCCAGGGCTGCACCGTCTCCACCAGTTCCGGCTACCGGCTCTGCTGCCAGGACGGGCCCGTTTTCGCCGGCCGGGAGCTGACGTGGTGAAGAAGCCGGACCTCACCGCCCGCCTCGGTCCCCTGACACTCCCCAATCCCGTCATGCTCGCTTCGGGAACCTGCTCCTACGGGATCGAAATGGAGCCTTACGGGGACATCGCCGGCCTGGGCGCGATCGTCGTCAAGGGGCTGAGCCTGAAACCATCGGCCGGCAACCCGCCGCCCCGCATCGCCGAGACCCCGTCGGGGATGCTGAACGCGATCGGGCTGGAGAACATCGGCGTCGAGGCCTTCCTCAGGGACAAGCTTCCCCTCCTTCGCCGTAAGGGGGCGAGAGTGATCGCCAACATCTACGGTGAGACGGTGGAAGACTATCGCCGGCTGGCCGGGATCCTCGAAGCCGCCGACGGGGTCATCGCCGTGGAAGTCAACATCTCCTGCCCGAATGTCAAAAAGGGTGGGCTCCTCTTCGGGCAGGACCGGCGGGAGACGGGCCGGGTCGTCGCGGCGGTGCGCCGGGCAACGGGCAAGCCCCTGCTCGTCAAGCTGACGCCGAACGTCACCAGTGTCCCGGAGATCGCCCGCGCCGCCGAGGCCGCCGGGGCGGACGCCCTGACGCTGATCAACACCCTCCAGGGGATGGCGATCAACGTCGAAGAGCGCCGGCCCCGTCTCGCCAACGTGATCGGGGGTCTCTCCGGTCCGGCGATCCGGCCGGTGGCGATCCGGATCGTCTGGCAGGTCCGGCAGGCCGTCGACATCCCCCTCGTCGGCGTCGGGGGCATCAACACCACCGGGGACGCCCTGGAGTTCATCATCGCCGGCGCTTCCGCCGTTCAGCTCGGCACGGTGAACTTCGTCTACCCCGACCGGTGGACCGAGGTCCTGACAGGCATCACCGACTACCTCCGCCGCCACCGCATCGCCTCGCTCTCGGATCTCGTCGGCTCGCTGGACATTGCATAAATGGCCTGCGACTGCGTTGGGCTTGTCTCGGCTCATTTCTGCAACATCTGGGTAACGTGTTTCGTTGGGAGGTGGCCGAAGAATCGGCTTGACACCTCCCTTTCGTCGCGGTAATACATTCCCCTGATCGGCGTGTAGGCGGGAATGGTTTCGGATCTGAAATTGCGGCACAGGCGGACTGTCATCGACAGGTCCCCGGCGGTTCCTCAAGGAGTATGCTCCCCGGACCTTCCCCGCAGGGAGGTGTGACCCCCACGCCTGCGCAGCGTAATGGAAAAGCCTGCCGGGACGGCCCGGCGGCGAGGAGGAAGATCACGTGACGGACATTCAGGAAATAACCCGGCAGGTCGAGGAGGACACCGTCGTCGTCCGGCAGATCATGGCGGAGATCGAAAAGGTCATCGTCGGGCAGCGCAGCCTCATGGAAAGGATGATCATCGGCATCCTCTGCCACGGGCACCTTCTCCTCGAAGGGGTGCCCGGCCTCGCCAAGACGACGGCGGTCAAGGCGCTGGCGGCGACGGTCAGGACGACCTTCCAGCGAATCCAGTTCACCCCCGACCTTCTCCCGGCGGACATCCTCGGGACACAGGTCTACCGTCCCGACACCGCCACCTTCGAGATCAAGAAGGGCCCCATTTTTCACAACATCATTCTCGCCGACGAGATCAACCGCGCTCCGGCGAAAGTGCAGAGCGCCCTCCTCGAGGCTATGCAGGAGCGCCAGGTGACGATCGGCGAGACGACCTTCGAGCTCGAGGCCCCCTTTCTCGTCCTCGCCACCCAGAATCCCATCGAGCAGGAGGGGACCTATCCCCTGCCGGAGGCACAGATCGACCGCTTCATGATGAAGATCAGGCTCGACTACCCGACGCCGGAGGAGGAGAAGAAGATCATGGAGCTCGTCTGGGCGGAGGATATGGACGGCGTGACCGGGGTCGTGGATTACGCCCGGATTAAGGCGGTGTCGGAGACGGTGAAGAGCATCCACATGGAGGAGAAGATAGTCGACTACATCGTCCGCCTCAGCGGCGCCACCCGGGACCCGGGCCGCTTTGGCCTCGACCTGGCGCCCCTCATCAGCTACGGCGTTTCCCCCCGCGCTTCGATCTGGCTCGGGCTGGCCGCCCGGGCGCACGCCTTCCTCAACGGGCGGGGTTACGTGACCCCACAGGACGTGAAGGAAATGGCCCCCGATGTCCTGCGCCACCGGATCATCCTCAGCTACGAGGCGGAGGCGGAGGGTAAGAGCGCCGACGACCTGATCGCCACGCTCCTCGAAAGGATCGAGGTCCCCTGACGGCATGATTCCCGAGGAGACTCTCAGGAAGATCCAGCGTTTTCACTTCAGCACCCGGCGCCAGGCGAACGAGCTCTTTGCCGGGCAGTACGAGAGCGCCTTCAAGGGGCGGGGCATGGAGTTCGCCGAAGTCCGCGAGTACCAGGTCGGGGACGACATCCGCACCATCGACTGGAATGTCTCCGCCCGCTTCGGCCACCCCTTCGTCAAGGTGTTTCACGAAGAGCGGGAGCTGACGGTCATCCTCGCGCTCGACATCTCCGGTTCGCACCTCTTCGGGACCAGGGAGAGGTTCAAGCGCGAGCTTCTCGCCGAGGCGGCGGCGATGCTCGCCTTTCTCGCCATCCGGACGAACGACAAGGTCGGCGCCATCCTCTTCAGTTCCCGCGTGGAGAAATTCATCCCTCCCAAGAAGGGCCCCGCTCACGTCTGGCGCCTGATCAAGGAGATCTTCACCTACCAGCCCCGGGACCTGCGCACCAGCATCGGGACCGCCCTCGACTACCTGAACAGCGCCGTCAGGCGGCACGCCATCGTCTTTCTCATTTCCGACTGCCATGACAGCGGCTACGGGAAGTCCCTGCAGCTGACGGCGAAGAAACACGACCTGACGGTGATCCGCATAAACGATCCCGCCGAGGAAGAGATTCCCGCGGTCGGACTCATTACCCTCCGGGATCCCGAGACGGGAGAAATTGCGGTCGTCGACACCGGGGACCGGAAGGTGCGCGAGGCGTGGCGCCGCTACCGGCGGGAAGAGGCGGCCTCCCTGAACGATATGACGAGGCGGGCGGGAGTCGATCTCGTCGAACTGACGACAGGAGGCTCGGTGGTGGAACCGCTGACCCGCCTCTTCGAGATGCGGAAGAGGCACTAGCCGGGATGAGGAAAGGTCGGACGACGGGTGTCCTCGTGGTCGCCGCCCTTCTGGCGATCATGACGCCGGCGCGGGCGGAAGAGGCAAATCCGTCCGGCCGGGGAATGGTGACCGCCTCATTCGAGCCCGCTCAGGTCCCCGTCGGGGGCCTGGCGGTTCTCTCTATCGGCTACCTCCTCCCCGAGGGCGGACGACTGACCGATCCCCCCGAGATCGGCGGGCTCGAGGGGCTGACCGTGATCCGTCGGGAGGAGAAGCCCGGCTCGATCCGCCTCGATCTTCTCGCCGATCGTCTCGACCGGTGGGAGACGGAGAAAATCACCCTCGCCTATGTCGACGAGGCCGGGGAAAGGCACCTTCTCGAGACGGGAGAGGTGGTGCTCGACGTCATTTCGAACATCGGTGGAGGACCGGGTGAGGCCGGGCTCCGGCCGTTGCGGGACATCCTGCCGACGCGGCCGGCCTGGCTGAAATTTCTCCCCTGGGCGGCCGGGCTCCTGGTCCTTATTCTCGCCGTCGGGGCCGTTGCCTGGTGGTTCCGGAGAAGCCGCATCCGGCCGTCGGACGCCGTGGAAGCCGACCCGCCCCACGTCGTCGCGCGGAGGGAGATCGACCGCCTCGAGGCGGGGAGAGTTTTCGAGAAGGGGGAGGTGAAGGAGTTCTACTTCGCTCTCTCGGAGATCATGCGTCGCTACCTCGAGTCGATTCGCGCCTTTCCGGCGGCGGAGTACACCACCGAAGAGATCGCCCGGATCGTGCGGCTCGAGGAAGACCTGAAGCTCCTCGGCCTTCTCCGGGAGGCGGACCTGGTGAAGTTTGCCGACGACCGGCCGACGGCGGCGCGGAAGGGGGAAGGAGTGCGACGCGCTCTCGCCTACATCGGCGCGACGAGCCCGCCGGCCGGTCACCCGCCGGTGAGCGGCGGGTCGGGGAGGAAGCCGTGATCTTCCGCTTCGCCTATCCCGCTGTCTTCTTCCTCCTCGCCGCCGTGGCGGGGTGGCTCGTCTTTTCCCTCCGCCGGCGGCGGTTGGCGGTCACTTACTCCCTGACTTCGACGCTGGCCCGGCTGACGGGCGGCGGCGCGCGGCTTCGGCCGGGGATTCCCGCGGCCCTGCGGACGGCGACCCTCGTCCTCCTTCTCCTGGCGGCGGCGCGCCCGCAGCTTTACAACGTCTCGCGCGAGGTGCGCACCCCGGGGGTGGACATCATGCTCGCCCTCGATACCTCGGGGTCGATGCGGGCGCTGGATTTCAAGATCGACGACGATCCGGTGACGAGGCTCACGGCGGTCAAGAAGGTGGTCGGCGAGTTCATCGGGGAAGCGCCGGAACGACCGCATCGGCCTCGTCGTCTTCGGTGACGAGGCCTTCACCCAGGCGCCCCTCACTCTCGACAAGGGCCTCCTCCTCGGACTGGTCGAGAAGATGGAAATCGGCATGGCCGGCGACCGGACGGCCATCGGCTCGGCCGTCGCCATCGCCGGCAAACGCCTGAAAGACGTGGCCGGGAAGTCGAAGATCCTCATTCTTCTCACCGATGGCCGTCACAACGCCGGCGAGGTGACGCCGGTGCAGGCCGCCGAGGCGGTTCATGCCGTCGGCGTGAAGGTCTACACCGTCGGCGTGAAGGGCCGGCCCCTTTCGAAATCGACACCATCTTCGGCCGCCGCATCGTCGAGCAGATGGTGGACCTCGACGAGGAGACTTTGACGGAGGTGGCGCGACTCGGCGGCGGCCGCTACTTCCGGGCCGGCGACAGCGAGCGGCTCGCCGAGATCTACGACATCATTGACCGGGAGGAGAAGACCGAGGCCAAGGTGAAAGAGTTTTTCCACTTCCGGGAGCTCTACCACTTTTTTCTCATCCCGGCCCTCTTTCTCATGGGCCTGGAGATCCTTCTCCGGGCGTCGCGGCTGAGGGTCCTCCCATGACGCTGAGCCGCATCTGGGTCCTGCACTTCCTCTGGCTCCTTCCCCTGGCGGCTCCGCTGCTGGCCGTCGCCGCCAGGCAGAGGGAGAGGGCCCTCGCCCGCTTCGCCGCCCCCGACCTCCTCCGGCGGCTCAGCGGACCTCCGCACCGCGGCGGGAGGATCGTGAAGAACCTCCTCTTCCTCGCCGCGCTGGCTCTCATGCTCTTCGCCCTCGCCGGTCCGCGCTGGGGGAGCCACTACCAGGAGGTGAGCCGGAAGGGGGTGGACATTGTCTTCGTGGTGGATGTCTCGCGGAGCATGATGGTGGAAGATGTCAGGCCGAACCGCCTGGAGCAGGCGCGGCGGGAGATACTTGATTTTCTCAAGGTAGTGGAGGGAGATCAGGTCGCCCTCGTCGCCTTTGCCGGAGCGGCTTTTGTCCAGTGCCCGCTGACCGTCGACTACGGGGCGATGGAGCTCTTCCTGAACGCCCTCGAGCCGGATCTCATCCCTCTTCCCGGAACCGATCTCGGGGCGGCCGTCGAAACGGGACTCTCCACTTTTGACCCCAAGGCCGAAACGGAAAAGGTGATGGTCCTGATCACCGACGGCGAGGACAACGAGGGGCAGGGTCGGTCGGCGGCGGCGAAGGCGGCTGCCCGGGGGGTGAGGGTCTTCGTCTACGGCCTCGGCGACCCGGCGGGCGGACCCGTCCCCAGCGGCGGGGAAGGGGGAGGTTTCCAGAAGGACGAGTCCGGCAAAATGGTCCTGTCGAAGCTCAACGAAGAGGGGCTCCGGGAGATCGCCTCCCTGACAGGCGGCACCTACGTGCGCTCCATGGCCGGCGATCTGGACCTCGACCTGCTCTATTTCAGCGGCATCAAGGCCAGGACGGAGGCCCGGGAAATCAGGAGCGGCAAGATCAAAGTCTACGAGGAGCGATTCATGTTCTTTCTCCTCCCCGCCTTCCTCTTTCTCCTTCTCGAGGGGTTTGTCAGGGAGCGCAAGCCGGAGCCGGAGGGATAAGGTGACTGTCGACAGAGGGAGTCTGAAGGTGGTGACGAGGCTGGCCGTCCTGGCGATGGTGGTGGTGTGCCTCGCCCCGGTTGACGTCCGGGGGGCGGCGAGCCCTGACGAGCTCTACCGCCAGGGGCGCTTCGAGGAAGCCGAAGAGGTCTACGGGCGTCTGGATATGGACCGTCCCCGGGACCTTCGTTACCGCTACAACCGGGGCTGCGCCGCCTTCCAGAGGGGGGATGACGAGGCGGCGCAGGCCGCCTTCGCCAGCGTTCTGCGCCGGGCAGAGGACGAGGGAATGCGTTTTCGGGCGGCTTTCAACCTGGGAAACATCGCCTTCCGGCAGGAGGAGTATGGGACGGCGGCCGACTGGTATCGTCGCGCCCTCCTCATCCGTCCCGGGAGTGAAGACGCCCGGCACAATCTGGAACTGTCCCTGCGGGAGTCGGAAAAGAAGGAGGGGGAGGAAGAAGAGAAGCCTCCGCCCGGGAGCGAGGGGGGAGAAGAAGGAGAGGGGAAAGAAGAAGGAGAGGAGAAGGAAGGGGGAGAAGGGGAAAAGTCCGGCGCGTCGAACGAAGATCCCGGCGGCGATCCTTCCGGCGAAGAGGGGGACGAGGAGGAGTCGGGCAATGGCGGCGAGAACCGGGAAGGGGAGGGCGAGACGAGGCCCCCCGGCCTCCCTGATGAGGGGCAGGACTTGACGGGGGAGCTCACTTCGGCGGGAGAGGAGCTGCCCGACGATGAGGAGAGCGAATCCCGGGAAGGTGCCGTTCCCCAGATCGATCGGAAGAAGGCGGAGGCCCTCCTCGACAACATCAGGGAAGACCGCACCCGTTTCCTCCGGTTCCAGGTCCCGCCAGACAAAAGGCACGGGGTGGAGTCGGGGAAGGACTGGTGATGAAGAAGAGGCTCCTGTTTCTCGCCGCCGCCTTTCTGGGCGTCATCGTCTCTCCGGCCCGGGGGGAGGAAATCAAGGTGACACTCACCCTTGATCGGGCGGCGGCCACCGTGGCGGACCCCATTCGTCTGACCGTCAGCGTCGAGGGGACGCGGAAGGGCGACGGCGCACCGGTTCTCCGGGGGATGGAAGACTTCTCGGTCACCTCCGCGGGGAGGTCGAGCCGGGTGAACATCGTCAACGGCGAGGTGAGCTCGGGCGTCGACTACAGCTACGTCGTCCGCCCGCAGAAGCCGGGAGAGTATCGTATCGGCCCCGCCGAGGTCAGTTTCAAAGGCCGGTCCTATCGCAGCGACATCGTGAAGCTGACCGTCGCCAACGTCGTCAAGGACGCGGCCGACCGGGAAGGCGGGGACGCCCCCGTCTTTCTGACGGCATCACTCGCCCGGGACCGGCTCTACGCCGGCGAACAGACGCTCTACACCCTGCGGCTCTACCACCACCTGCGGGTCAGCGACATCGACCTGGACCTCCCTCAATCGAAGGAAGTCGCTTTCCAGCAGTTCGGCAACCCCCGTGAGTACCGGGGAACATACGCAGGGCGCTCGTACGATATTCTGGAGGTGCGGTACATGGTGCAGCCCCGGAAGGCTGGGCGCCACGCCCTGCGGCCCGCCACGATGGAGATGACGGTCTACCAGCCTCACGAACGCTCACGCCGCGGTTTCTTCGCCCCTTTCTCCTCCTCCGGACGTCCCTTCCGTGCCGTCGGCGAGGCGTTGGAACTGAGCGTTCTCGATCCCCCGCGGGAGGGGCGCCCCTCCGACTTCACCGGGCTGGTCGGTCACTTCGAACTCCGGTCTTCCCTCGACCCCCCCGTGATCGCCGCCGGTGAATCGGCGACCCTGACGGTCACGGTCCGCGGCCGGGGGAATGTCAAGCGCATCCCGGACCTCGAGCTTCCACTCATCGAGGGGATCAAGGTCTACGCCGACGAACCGCAGCTGGAGGTCGGTCTCGAGGAAAGCGGCGTGAGGGGAACGAAGACGATGAAGTGGGCCCTGGTTCCTCAGGGGGAGGGGGAATACGAAATACCGGTTCCCGGTCTGAGCTTTTTCGACAGCGAAGCGGAACGCTACCGGCGTCCACCCCCCGGACTCCTGACGCTCAAGGCGACACCGGGGGGGGCGGCCGGCCTGCCGGCGACGGTCGGCGAGGATGGTCCGGGGGGGGCTCCGATGACGGTTGAGGAGATCGGCCGCGATATTCTCCCCGTGCACTCGTCGGTGAAAAGCCTCTTCGCCCCCCTGCCCGGCCTGCCGCGGCCGGGCGTGCTCTCGCTTATTCTGGCTGCCCCTCCTGCTCTTTTTGCTCTCCTGCTCGCGGTTGCCGGACTGCGCCGAAAGTCAAACGGTTCTCGTGATGCGAAGCGCTCTCGGAGGGCCGCCGCCGTCTTCTCGCGCCGCTGCCGCGGTGGGAAGGGCTTGCCCGACGACCTGATCGATGCGCTCCAGGAGTACCTGAACGACCGCTTCGGCCTCTCCCTCGGGGCGCTCACGCCCGGGGAGGCGGAGGAGACGCTCCGGGCACGGGGAGCGAGCGGGTCGACGGCCGGTCGGGTGGCGGAGACGGTCCGTGACCTCCAGCACGCCGTCTACACGGGGCGCGGGGAAGAGCCTTTTCCGGAGAGGGAGCAGTTCCTCCGTCTCGTTGCCCGGATTGAAGGGGAAGTGAAGTGAAGAAGGTTATGGCGGCCCTGTTTCCGGTGCTCCTTCTTCTGGCCGCCGTCTCTCCGGCCGCGTTGAGCCCGTCGAGTGAGGAATCTTTTTTCCGGGCGAACGAGGCCTATCGCGACGGAGACTATGAGGCGGCCGCCGAGGGGTATCGCAACCTGCTCGATGAGGGAGCGGCGAAGGGGCACCTCTTCTACAATCTCGGGAACGCCTTTTTCAGGATGGACGATCTCGGCCGGGCGATTCTCTTCTACGAGCGCGCCCGCATCCTCCTCCCGCGCGACGCCGATCTGAGGTTCAACCTGGAGCACGCCCGCGATCGGCTTCGCGACGCCGTCCCCGAAGACCGCGATTTTATCGGGGAAGCCTTCTTCTGGATCGATGCCGTTACTCTGGAAGAAGTCTTCTGGCTATTCGCTCTCGTCAACCTCCTTTTCTGGACGGTGAGGTTGCTGCGTCGTTTTTCCTCGTCCGAAATCTGGTATTACGGATTTGTCCTTCTCCTCATCCTCTGGCTGACCGCCGGGGCGAGTCTCGTTATGAAGTGGCACCGGGGGGCGACCGATGACCGTGCCGTCGTCCTCCCGGCCGAACTCCTCGTCAGAGCCGGTCCCGACGAGGGAGACACCGTTCTTTTCAGGCTCCACGCGGGAACAGTGGTGCGCCGGGAGCGGTCGGAGTTCGACTGGTCCCTCATCAGGCTGACCGATGGCAAGAGAGGATGGACAGAGCTGGAACGCGTTGAAAGCATAGCTGAATAACCTGGAAACCCCCATTTCCCTTCCGTTGTGCTATAGTACCGAAATGGGAAATAGAGGATTTACTACCGTTGCCGGGCCAAGCAGGTGTCAGTCCGAGATCTGTTCAGAGAGAAATCTCGCCTTCGCCATCCTGAGACAGGCGTGGCGCGAGGCTATTCTCGACATGGATGGCGTCAGGGAGTCCTCACGCAGCGACTACAGTCTCCTCAAGGAAAAGGCTATCAATTGGATCAGCCTTGATAACCAGGGTTTTCTCTACTGGTGCCAGTTGGCCGATGTGAATTCCTCTGAGGTTCGGAAGAGACTGCACGAAGCGCTGCGCCTGCAGCAGCAGCCGGGCTGACGTTTCGCCGCCGGAGTTCCCCTTTCGATGGTGTGGTTCGCTCACATCGATCGGCCGGAAGAGGCAAATCTGAAGCCGGGGGAAAGCGGCGGATATCAATGGGCGCAAGACTGTATGTCGGAAACTTGCCCTTCACGACCATGGAGGATGACCTCCGTGCCCTCTTCACCGGGGTGGGGGTGGTCGTCGGCTGCGATCTGGTCATCGACAAGTTCACCAGCAAGTCGCGGGGGTTCGCCTTCGTCGAGATGTCCTCCCCGGAGGATGCTGCCCGGGCGGTCGAGCAGCTCAACGGGCACGAACTCGACGGGCGGAAACTGATGGTGAACGAAGCCCGTCCCCGCGAACCTCGTGACAACTTCCGGGCGGCGCCGAACCGCCCCGCCGGCAAGCGCAAGTCGGGCAAAGGCAGCCGCCGCGGCGCTCGCGCCGCCAAGCGCCAGAGCAAAGGGTTCTTCTAGCCCACATTGTTCACGAGCCATCTGCTGCGAGTCCGTAGTTCACGTAATCTCAAGGCCTTGTCTTGTCTCGCGACTTCGTGGTGCTACAGCACAGCGTCAGCCGTTCGACTTCGGCAAGACCTTGACCTTACGCACCCTACGAACTCTCGCGACGAAGTTCGTGAATAATGCGGGCTAATCCCGGATTTACCAAATTGACTCCATTAAGTGGCATAATGAATGCAACCAGGTTGTTGTGTCGGACTGAATTTCTTTGAAGGCGCAGGCAAGGAAGAAGGTTGATGACTTTTGCTTTTGGAGAGAATACTGATGAAGAAAACATTTCAGATATTTCTGGTTATTCTGCTGTTTTTTCAAATAACAGGCTCGCTTAGGGCGGAAGAGTCTCAAAAAATCGTTCGTATAGGGCTCAATTATCCTATTACCGGGCCTTATTCAATTCATGGCCAGTATCAGTATCGGGCGGCACAGATGGCGCAGGAAGAAATAAATGCAAAGGGCGGCATACTGGGACATGAAATTCAATTAGTTATCAGGGATTCCGCTTCAAATGTGCTGAAAACCCAGGCAAACGTCAAAGAACTCATTGAGAATGAAAAGGTCAAGATGATTTTTGGCGGAGTTTCGAGTTCCGTTGCAATTGCCGCAGCAGAGTTATCCCAAAAGTATTCCATACCTTTTTTTGGAACCTTGACATATTCCACCGCCACCACGGGTGAAGGAGCCCGCCGGGTATCATTTAGAGAGTGCTACAACTCATGGATGGCCGCAAAAGTCATGGCGGATTATTTAAAAAAACAGTTCAAGGGCAAAACCTTTTATTATATTACCGCTGATTACACATGGGGATGGACCACAGAGGAAAGCCTCCGGAAATTTACCGACACAGATGATAAATTCGTGCACCATGGAGCGTTGACTCCCTTGGGACAGAAAAATTTTGCAGATGAGTTACGGAAAGTCGCAACCCTGAAACCGGATGTCCTGGTTGTGATTCTTGGCGGAAAAGATTTGACGAACTGCCTTAGGCAGGCAACTGTTATGGGCATAAAGGCGCAAAGTCAAATTGTTGTTCCAAACCTTACTTTAGGGATGGCGGTTGGCGCAGGACCGAAAGCCATGGAAGGAGTACTCGGCTCTCTCCCGTGGACGTGGCGTGTTCCCTACAAATACCAATATGAGCAGGGAATTCGGTTTGTTGCTGATTATGCGGCACGTTACAAATCATATCCATCGACATCGGCGGCTTCCGCCTACACAATCCTCTATGAATATAAGGCTGCCGTAGAGAGGGCCAATTCCTTCGCAACGGCTTCTGTCGTCAAGGCGCTTGAAGGACATTCCTATCAACTGCTGAAGGATCGCCAAACCTGGCGTGACTTTGACCATCAGTCTATTCAGACGGTTTATATGGTCAAGGGTAAACCAGCAAATGAAGTGTTAAGGAGTTCGTATCAGCAGGATTTTTTCGAGATCATCCATAGTTTGCCGGGAAAAGATGCCGCGAGGACCTTTGAAGAGTGGAAGGAGGTCAGAATAAAGGCGGGAAAACCTGTTCAACTGGAAAAATTTCATAAAGAATGACGACCATGGAGGAAAGAGCGTGGAATCTAATCATGAAGCCCGGAGAAGTTTTTTAAAGGGAGCCTGTCTGGGGGTAGCCGGCACGGCTCTTCAAGCGATGGCCGCGCCAGCAGTATGGGCAAAGGGGAAAACAATCCATTGGCGGATGGTCACTTCCTGGCCCAAAAAACTGCCCATATTACAACTCGGTGCTGAGTGGTTTGCCAAACGGGTTGAGTTCTTGTCCCAGGGAAGGGTGAAGATTGATGTTCATGCTGGTGGCGAATTGGTTGGAGCCCTCGACGTTTTTGATGCCGTCTCGGAAGGAACAGCCCAGGTCGGCAATGGTTGTGCCTATTATTGGGCAAAGAAAATTCCTGCTGCCCCGTGGTTCACCACCGTGCCATTCGGATTGAAGGCGCAGGATTTAAATACCTGGATTTCACAGGGGGGTGGATCTCAGCTCTATGAGGAAACCTATGCCCCCTATGGTGTTATCCCGATGCTGGGGGGAAATACCGGTATTCAAATGGGTGGTTGGTTTAACCGAGAAATCAAAAGTGTCAGTGATTTTAAAGGGTTGAAAATGCGAATCCCCGGCCTGGGAGGGAAGGTGATCGAGAAATTCGGCACTGAGGTTGTCCTGTTGCCCGTTGGTGATATCTTCAAAGCAATGGAAAGTGGTAAAATTAATGCTACTGAATGGATTGGGCCCTATCATGACCTGCAAATGGGCTTTCACAAGGTCGCAAAATATTATTATGCCCCAGGCTGGCATGAGCCTGGAACTGCAAACGAAATAACGGTCAACAGGCAGGCTTTTGAATCGCTCACAGATGATTTGCAGGGAATTATTAGAGCCGCAGTCGCTGAACTGAATAATCAAGTAACAGCAGAATTTGAGTACTTTAACTCCAGGGCCATGTTGAAAATTGTTAAAGACCGCAAAGTTATACTACGGCAATTTCCTTACAGTGTATTGCGGGATATACAGCGGATGTCCGCAGAGGTGCTGAACGCTGAAGCAAACAAGGATCCTCAAGCCAAGATAGTCCATGCAGCGTTTTCTAAGTTTAAAAATGAAATGACCCAATTCTCATTATTACGTGGAGATGAATTCAGATTTTAATTGTCCATAATAGTAAATATCCAGCAAAGCATAGAAAACATATCTCAACGGCAGACAGTAACCAGTCAGATGTAAGGTGATTAACCCTCATGAATCTTCGAAATAGTCTTGTCTTGCCAATAATAGCGATCACATTATTCCTGCCGTTGGGAATCGCTGTTGTTACTTATACAATGCATACCAGCTCTCTGGCACGGCTGGAGAGTGAACGTGAGACAGATAAAACAAACAGCATCAGCTTTATTATCAAGTCCATTGTCGAAAACAAGGTCAAAGGAATTGATTCATTATCCAAAAGCCTTCAAGACAACCCGGAGATTGCCCAAGATCTAGCCTATTACTCAATGACAGGATATCGGCATGTTTTTGACGAAATTCTGTTACGGCTTGGTCCCGTAATAGATAGTGACATATTTCTATTAACGGGCAAGGACGGGAAAGTTGTAAAATCTATCAATGATGAAGCATCAGGATTTTATTCAGTGCCGGGAATCGGTAATGTAATGAAAGGTGAAAGTTATCTGGGCATGGACGATGGGCCGGAAGGATGGGCCATCAGGTCGTTTGTGCCTATATCCTGGCCCCTCGGAGGAGAATTGTTTGGCGCTCTTGTGGTCGGAGTCAAAATTAATCACGCTTTTGCGCAAAATATTGGAGCTGAGACAAATAGCCAGATCACAATTACCGACCCAGGGGGAAACATTTTAGCGACCAGCGCACCGGAAAATTTCAAACAATTGCTCGACTGGCAACCAGCAGTCCGTAGTGTTGTCGAACAACGGACTATTCATGTAAAATCCCAAGCTGATCTTATCACCACCACTTATTTACCCATTACCATAGCCAATGAAGAGTACTGCCTGATAGTCCAGCAGGATATCAGTGGCAGTCATTCCATGTATAAAAAGGAGAAGCAGCGATTATGGGCCATACTTTTAACTATTGCTGGAATCGTCTTTTTGGTAATGTTGGGGTTTGGTTTTTACGTCATAAAGCCACTCAGGAAACTCGAGTTAAAAACGCGGCAGACGATACGCAAATTTTCAGGAGAGTTTGATGAAACAGGGGGAGGTCATGAAATCGATCGCCTGGTACGATCCTTTGATTTTATGCTGGACTCCCTGGACGGGCACACAAAGAAACTTGCGGAAGCAAAAGATACGGCAGAGAAAGCCACCTGCGCCAAAAGCGAGTTTTTGGCCGGTATGAGTCATGAATTGCGCACCCCTTTGAATGCCATCCTCGGATTTTCCGAATTGATGAGGCGCGACCCCGGCATTTCCAGTGAGCAACTTGACAATCTTGGTGTCATAGGACGGAGCGGCGAGCATTTGCTCTCACTGATCAACGATGTTCTGGAATTTTCAAAGATTGAGGCCGGTAGCATCGTGCTGAATCAGGAGAATTTTGACTTACATTGGCTCCTTCTCGGCCTCGAAGAGATGTTTCGCCTGCGGGTCCAGCAGAAAGGACTGTCCCTGGATTTTACGCGGGGGGATAATGTCCCGCAATATATACGTGCCGACCAAAACAAACTTAGCCAGATCTTGATCAACCTCCTGGGCAATGCTGTGAAATTTACTGAGAGTGGGGGGATAGCCCTGTCCGTTACAAAGAATGAGCAAAGCTTGCAAACACAAACCGGCGGGTGTTCCCTGCATTTTGAGGTTGTAGACACAGGGGTGGGTATTTACCCTAAGGAACAAGACAAGATTTTTGATGCATTCTTTCAAGGCGGTGGCCAGTGCTCGTCCCAGCAGGGAACCGGCTTGGGACTTTCCATCAGTCGGAAATTTGTCGACCTGATGGGCGGAGTATTTGGGATAAACAGTGAAGTCGGCAAGGGATCAAGTTTCACTATTGATATACCGGTGGAACTTGCAGATGACGCTGACACAAAGTCATCTCAGTTCAGGCACAGGGTCATTGGTCTTGAGGGAGGACAGCCGGCATTTCGCATATTGGTAGTTGAAGATAATGAAGACAACCGCAATCTGCTGGTCAAACTCCTGCAAACCGTGGGATTCGAAATACAAGAGGCCGTCAATGGCCAAGACGCTATAGAAATATGGGAGAAATGGCAGCCGCACCTCATCTGGATGGACATGCGTATGCCGGTTATGGATGGCTATGAGGCGACCACGCAAATCAAAAGATCACCAGGAGGGGAGACCACCGTGATTATTGCCTTGACCGCCAGCGCCTTTGAAGAGGACCGGATAAAGATTATTGAACATGGCGGCAACGATTTTGTCCGCAAGCCCTTCCGTGAATCAGAGATCTTTGGGATGCTGGAAAAGCATCTTGGTGTCAAATTTATCTATGATGAAGAAGATGCAAGTCATAAACCACAGGCAGGTCAACAAATTTCAATTGAGTATTTGAAATCCGAGGTAGCGGCCTTGCCGGTTGAAATCCTTGCAAGACTTGCAGACTCAACAGAATTATGCGATGCAGCCATGATTGATCAGGTGATAAATGACATACGAATTCAGAATGTTGAATTGGCCGATATCTTGTCCGGTCTGGCAAATGATTTTGCCTATAATGAAATATGGGCCCTGGTTAATAAAGCCAAAGGAACGATCACCTGAAAACACTCACCAATGGTCTGGCTGAGCAGCATTTTTGAGTTGCCAACGATGCCTCCCTACATTGGATTCGCCACGACAACCTGGTTTCGCCCCTGATTCTTGCCTTCATACATGGCGGCATCGGCTTGTCGAATGCACTCTTCCATAGAACTGGTTCCGTCATACATGCTCAAGCCGATGGTCACAGTTACAGAAACATGAACGTCATTGCTTTGGTGAAGATACTGTTCAACTGCCTCACGAACTTTTTCAGCAGCAAGTCGGGCTCCGTCAACTTCACTTTCAGGCAGGAGGCAGACAAATTCCTCGCCGCCCCAACGTGCGATGAGATCCTGTGCTCGAAGAGCTTGTTCAATACACCTCGCCACGCCGACGAGTACGCCGTCTCCACATTCATGCCCATATGTATCGTTTACGTTCTTGAAGTGATCAATGTCGAGCAGGATCAAGGCAAAGGGCCTGGCTGACCGGCGGAAGCGGACTTCTTCCTGCTCTGACTTGTCAAGAAAATCTCTGCGATTCGAAAGTCCGGTCAAGAAATCACTTCTTGCGGCACGGTCAAGCTGCTTCGCCTGCTCAGATATAAGAGCATTATTTTTCTTCAGTTCTTCGTTCTGCAAAGTCAGAGTCTTTTGCTGGGCACGTATCGTAAGATGAGTATTTACCCTCGCCAGCACTTCCTCCACCTGGAAAGGTTTGGATATGTAATCCACTCCCCCCGCTTGAAATGCCTTGACCTTGTCAAACACTTCATTCAAAGCGCTCAGGAAAATAACCGGAATATCCCGTGTCAGCTCATCTGCTTTCAACTTGCGACAAACCTCATAGCCGTCCATTCCCGGCATCATTATGTCCAGGAGGATGAGTTCAGGAGGCTCTTTCAGTATTGTTGCCAGGGCACGCATCCCGCTTGGCGCAGGCCTTGCCCTATAACCTCTTTCCTTCAGGATTTCGGCTAGAAGGCGCAGGTTGTCGGGCATGTCGTCAACGATCACAATACTCTGTCCGTTGCTATTGTCGACCGCAGGAATATCTTGTCTGGTTGTCATCGATGTTCTCCATGGGTCCGGCCTTGCTGTCCTTGGTCGCTTGTCAAGGAGTGCCAGGATCTTGTCATATTGGAATAGGAATTATTTTTGTTATCCTTGTGCAAATTGACTCTCTATTGATTATTTTTGTCGAGATTAGGGTCAGGATACAATATTTTGAGGCAATCCTGGCAGATACCATGGGAAAAGTCTGCCTCAGAATGATCCCTTATGTACACTTCGATCTGGTGCCAGTATCCTTTGTCATCCCTGATATTCTTGCAGTTTGCACAGATGGGAATGATTCCCCTTAAGGTCTTAATCTCATCAAGGGCCCGTTGAAGCTGGAGGTTCTTCATCTTTAAGTCTACGACGAGTTGTCTTATCTTCAGGTGTGTTTCGATGCGGGCCAAAACCTCTTGTGATCTGAATGGTTTGGTAATGTAATCAACGCCACCAACGGAAAACGCTTCCGTCATTTTTGTCATTTCGTCAAGGGCGCTGATAAAGATAACAGGTATGCTGGAGGTGTTTTCAGCAGACTTCAACCGCCTGCATACCTCATAGCCATCCATCCCCGGCATCATGATATCGAGTAACACCAAGTCAGGAATCTCTTTTCTGATTGTTGCCAGAGCACGTGTGCCGTTGGGCGCCACCCTCACCTTATAGTGGTGTTCATTCAAAAGTCCTGTAAGGAGCCGCAGATTGTCGGGATTGTCATCAACCACGAGGATGCTGCAGTTGTTCTCATGTCCGGACACAGATAGATGACTCCCTTACCGGCCCTGTTTGCCGTCGATCATTTCTTTGGCCTCTTGAACAATGGCCAAAATTTTGTCATAGGCAAAATTCTCTGCCAGACCTGACAGGGCATCGGCTAATCCGACATTGTTAATTCGAATGTCTTTTATCGCCTGATCAATCATGGCTGCATCGCTTAATTCCGTCGATTCTACCAGTCTCGCCAGGATTTCAATCGGTAAGGCGGCAGCCTTGCATTTCAAGTCCTCAGCCGAAATTTGTTGTCCTGCCTGTAGTTTGTGACTTGTGTCTTCTCCATAGACAAATTTGACGCCAAGATGCTTTTCCAACATCTCAAAGATGGCTCAATCCGGATTTCCCAACGTAAAATCATGAAAAACAGCAGGGAGTTGCAAGGTCATAGACCCTTCCTTATTCTTGGTATGTCTAGCAAACATAACCAGGAGATAAGGGGGCGGATCTATGACCGGAAACAGACTACTTACAAAACTGCTGAGATTCAAGAGGCTGCGTGTTGTGGGCTTCAGTTTTTGTGGGAGATGGAACCTGATCGTGCATGTCAAACCCCACAAGAACGGATGCCGGTGCCCGGAATGTGGAAGGCGCGGAAAGATCGTCCTGACCCTACCGGAATCCCGTCGGTGGAGGGACCTTACCGTATGCGGCTGGACGATTTGGCTGGATTTCTTTCCGCGGGAGATTCTCTGCCCAACCCATGGTCGTCTGCAGGAGAACATCCCTTGGGCAGAGCAATCATCCCGGGTCTCGTATCGCTTTGAATACGCCATGTTGAGATACTGCCAGATCATGACCCAGAAAGCGGCGGCCGAGGTGTTACGCATACCATCCTCCACTCTCTCGAATCTGCTGCACCGTACCATCACTCGTCTGCGCAAAGGACACAGTATCCGAGGACTGAGGAAGATAGGCATCGACGAAATCTCCTACGCCAAGGGCCACAAATACGCCACTTTGGTCTACGATCTCGAGCGCTCCTGTGTGGTCTGGGTAGGTAAGGGAAAGGGCCGTGAGACAGTTGACAGGTTTTTCAACGAGGCGCTCAGTCCCTTTCAGAAAAAGAGGATCAGGTGGGCCAGCTGCGACATGAGCGAGGCCTACATGGGCGCCATCGGAGAGCATTGCCCCAACGCCACCTTGGTCCTGGATCGCTTCCATATCGTCAAGGCCCTCAACAGCGCCGTCGATGATGTGCGCAAGGAGCAGTGGCGCGGGGCCGGCGCCGACGAGCGGAAGGCGCTCAAAGGTCTGCGATGGCTCCTTTACCGCCATTCTTCCACCCGATCGAGAAAAGACACCAGCACACTCAAAGCTCTCGAGAGAGCCAACAACCGTATCTACCGAGCGTGGAGACTGAAGGATGAGTTCGAGCAGTTCTGGGATTATACATATCCCGGTGCCGCCGAACGATTCCTCAAGAGTTGGACTACAGCTGCTCTCCGTAGCCGATTGGAACCTTTGAAGAAGTTCGTCCGCACAATCCGTCGACACTTTACCCAAGTCTTGGCCTTTGTCGGTTCGAGACTCACCAATGCAATAGCCGAGGGGCTCAATCGCATCGTTAAAATCGTTAAGAACCGCGCCAGTGGATTCCGGAATCTCAACGCCTTTACTGACATGATTTTCTTGACTGTCGGAGACGTCGATATTCCTGCGCAGATACATCGCAGCTTCCGCACAATGTAAGATCATGAATATGCCTATGCCCTCCGAGTCAAATGGCAACTACCCTTTTGGGAAATCCGGATATAGCCATTTCTTTGGCCTTTTGAAAGATGACCAATATTAATTACAAAAGCCTTACAGAAGACGAAATGGCATAGGGGCAATACCGCCGAACTACTCCAGATACCTCGCCGAACTTTGCAGCGCAAAATGCACAAATACAGATTGCTGTCTCCTCAGAAATGACGCTTTTTCCTCCTTAAGCCCCCCCCCTTATAGCATCTAAGGCCCGGTCGGGCACTGGAAGGCCGGAGAACTCACCGGGGGGGGATGGTGAATGTTTCGCGGTATCCGTCGTCGACCTCGATGGTTACGGTGACCGTTCCCTGGCCGGTGCAGCAGTACTTCTCGAGGACCTCGGGCCCTTCTTCCCCTGACCGCAGGACCTTGCCGGCGGCGAGCATTTCCTCCCCCCGGAGTCCGGGGGCGAAGGGGAAGAATATGCTGCCCCAGGGGAGCATGTCCCCTCCCGGCTCTCCCCCCTGCACCCGGCTGCACTCGACGAAGCGGAAGTGGCCTATGTTGTGGACGGGCCGGTAACGGCGGGTGACCTCGAGGCTCTCATCGGGCCGTTGCGGCAGCGGCGTCCCGCTGGCGAAGATGACGTCGAAACAGACACCGCGTCCGTCGTCCCGCTCTCTCCAGACCCCGAAATTTCTCGCCAGGCGGTCCTGCAGGGTGTAACCCTTCCCTTCGTCCATGAAGACGGCCAGCCCCATGGCGGTGGCGGCGAAGGGGTAGGGCGAGCGATGGACTCGCTGCCGGCCGAAGAGATCTCTCAGGCGCCGGTAGACGGCGGGGAAGCGGCTGGCCCCCCCGACGGCGTAGACGCCGGCGACTCCCTCCCAGCCGAGGCCGCCTTCGCCCGCGTCGAGGAGGCTGGTGATCGGTTCCATGGCCGCGATCGTCTGCTCGACGAGGTGCCCGCAGGCTGCAAAGACCTTCTCGACGGGGAGGACGAGGGGAGGCCGGCCGATCGTCTCGAGGTCGACGATGAAGCGCTTCGTGGCGGGGACGACCGCTTCCTTGCTCCGGCGGCACTCTTCGAGGATGTCCGCTCTCTCTTTCTCTCCCGGCGCATAGGCGCCGATCTCTTCGAGGACGAGGGAGAGGATCGCTTCATCGAAGTCGTCACCCCCCAGGCGTTGGGCCCCGGCGGCGACGATCACCTCGTTCTTATCCTCGGACATGCGGATGAGAGCGGCGTCGAAGGTGCCCCCGCCGAGGTCGTAGACGAGCACGTGCTCGCGCCTTCTCGAGATGGTCCGCCGGTGGCGGTTGGCGTACTCGAAGCCGGCGGCCGAGGGCTCGTTGAGGACTGAGGAGACGCGGAAACCGGCGCGCCGGTAGGCGTCGAGGGTGAGGAACCGCTGATCGCTCATGGCGTTGGCGGGGACGCTGACGGCCACGTCGGCGAGGTCCCGCTTGCTGAGGCCGGCGTTGGATCGACTATAGATCTCATTTTTCAGGCTGGTGAAATACCCGGCCAGGAGATCGGCGAGGCAATAGGTGTAGCCGCCCGCGGAGATTGTCGTCTGTGGTCCCGCCCCGGCCAGGAGGCGCTTCAGTGAGCGCAGGATCGCCCACTCTTCACTCTCCGCCACTTCGGCCGCAGCCGAGCCGTGGCGGACCTCGCCGTTCGAACGCCTGACGGCGACGAGGGAGGGAACAAAGTCGCCCCCCTCGAAAGAGACGGCGGGGTAATTGCCGCGGTCGGCGAGGGCGACGACGGTGTGGGTCGTCCCGAAATCGATTCCGAGAGTCACCGGTCCTTTCTGGCGTCTGCTCATGAGTCCTTTCTAATGTCGGTCCGGGCCTGACCGGGGCCGGTCGCGGTGATTCCCCACACCTTGGAGGCGTAGTCCCTCACGGTGCGGTCGATGGAGAACCTCCCCATGCGGGCCACATTGAGGACGGCCCGGCGGTTCCAGTCCTTCTGGTTGCGATAGGTTTCGTCGACGCGGTCCTGGGCGGCGAGGTAGGCTTCGAAGTCGGCGAGAATCAGGTAGGGATCCCCGCCGGTGGTGAGGTGATTGACGAGGGGGCGGAAGAGTTCGGGCTGTTCGCAGGAGAAGTATCCCGAGTCGATCATCTCCAGGGCCCGCCGCAACTCCGCGTTGGCGCGGCGGTACTCCTCGGCGTCGTATCCCCGGCGTCGCAGATCGATCACCTCGTCCGCCTTGAGGCCGAAGGCGAAGAAGTTTTCCTCACCCACGGCCTCCATGATCTCTATGTTCGCTCCGTCCCAGGTGCCGATCGTGAGGGCCCCGTTGAGAGAAAGCTTCATGTTACCCGTCCCGGAGGCCTCCATGCCCGCCGTCGAAATCTGTTCGGAGATTTCCGCCGCCGGGATGATGTCGCAGGCCGTGCTCACGTCGTAGTTGGGGATGAAGACGACGCGGAGCCGGTCGCGGGCCCGCGGATCGTTGTTGATGACATCGGCCACCTCGCAGATGAGCTTTATGATGAGCTTGGCCTTGGCGTAGCCGGGGGCCGCCTTGCCGGCGAAGATGGCCGTCCGCGGGAGATGATCACCGGATTCGTCGTCGCGAATCCGGTTGTACCGGGCGATGATCCCGATGATGTTGAGGAGCTGGCGCTTGTATTCGTGGATCCTCTTGACCTGCACGGCGAAGAGGGAGTCTTCGTCCACCGTCAGGCCGAGGTGGTGTCGGATAAGCCCGGCCAGTTGCAGTTTGTTTGCTCGTTTCACCGCCCCGAACTGCTCGCAGAATTCGGGGTCGTCGGCAAGGGGCTCGAGGTCGCGGAGGTGGTCGAGGTCGCGGATCCACTCGGCGCCGATGCGGGAGGTGATGAGATTTCCGAGGGAGGGGTTGGCCTCGTGGAGCCAGCGGCGGGGTGTCACCCCGTTGGTGATGGGGATGATCCTGTCGGGGAAGTGCTCGTTGAGCCCGGCAAAGATGGAATCCTTCATCAGGCTCGTGTGCACCTCCGAGACGCCGTTGACGGTGTGACTGCCGACGAAGGCCAGATGGGCCATGCGGACCCGGCGATCGCCGGCCTCGTCGATGAGGGAGAGGCTCTTCGCCCGCTCGTTGTCGCCGGGGTGATGGTGGCGGATGTCGGCGAGGAAGTAGTGGTTGATCTGGTAGATGATCTGGAGGTGCCGGGGAAGGATGGTCTCGATAAGGTGGATCGGCCAGGTCTCCAGCGCCTCGGGGAGGAGGGTGTGGTTCGTGTAGCTGAAGACCCCGGTGGTGATCTTCCAGGCCCGTTCCCACTTGAGGCCCTTCTCGTCGAGGAGGATGCGCATCAGCTCCGGTATGGCCAGGGAGGGGTGAGTGTCGTTGAGCTGGATGGCCACCTTCTCCGGCAGCTCGTCGATAGAGTCGTGATGCTTCGAGAAACGGTAGAGGATGTCCTGGAGTGACGAGCTCACGAAGAAGTACTCCTGTTCGAAGCGCAGCTCCCTGCCCATCTCGGTGGTGTCGTTCGGGTAGAGGACCCGCGTCAGGTTTTCGGAGCGGATCCGGTCCTCAACGGCCTTGATATAGTTGCCCTCGTTGAAGTACCGAAGCTCGAATTCGCGGGCCGCCTTGGCCGACCAGAGCCGCATGTTGTTCACCGTTTCGTTGCCGTAGCCGGGAATGGGAGTGTCGTAGGCCATGGCCATGACCTTCTCGGTGTCCGTCCAGTGGTACCGCAGTTCGCCCGAAGGCTCCCGGTGCTCGATGACGCGCCCGTAGAAGCGGACGGGATAGATGACCTCGGGGCGGGCGAATTCCCAGGGGTTGCCGTAGCGGAGCCAGTGCTCGAGCTGCTCGACCTGGTAGCCGTCGACGATCTTCTGGTAGAACATGCCGTATTCGTAACGAAGGCCGTAGCCGTATCCCGGCAGGCCGAGGGTGGCCATGGAGTCGAGGATGCAGGCCGCCAGTCGTCCGAGGCCCCCGTTGCCGAGGGCGGCGTCCGACTCCTCTTCGGCGAGTTGCCCCAGGTCGAGACCGAGGGAGGAGACGGCCTTCCGGTACTCTTCGATGATCCCCAGGTTGAGGAGACTGTTGTAGAGGGAGCGTCCGGTGAGAAACTCCATGGAGAGGTAATAGACGCGCTTGGCATCGACCTGATAGTAGCGCCGCATGGTGTCCATCCAGCGGTCGATGAGCTGATCCCGGACGGCGAAAACGAGGGAGTGGAAGAGGTCGCGGCCGGTGGCGGTGTAGCGGTCCTTGCCGACGGAGTAGACGAGGTGGTTCACCAGGGAGCGGCGGATCGATTCCACGTCCTGCCGCGGGCGGTCATACTGGTCGAAGTACCCCGGCGTGCCCTCCACCTTCTTTTCCCGGTGCGTTCTCTCTTCGGACATGGCGACTCCCCGGGTTACCGTTTTCCGCCGTGGCTCGAGAGGCGCGGCATGAAAGATCCGGCCAGTTCCTGAGCGGGCCGGACAAAGCTTTCGTGGGGGAGAGAGTTGGCCTGCATCTCTACGGGCGATCGGGCGGAGGCGACGGTCTTCTGGGACGATACGGAAACGACTTCCGCAAAGAGCACGAGCAGTCTGGCGGCCCGGGACTGCAGCCGGCCGAGGAGAACGAAGTCGGCCCGGGCCTTCCCGCCCTCGACGGTGGCCAGGGAAATCCTGTTCTCGGCGTTGCCGCGGCCGTCGAGGTGCTGCCAGGGAAGCGTTTCCGGGGAAGGCACGATGATGACGCCCCGGCGGAGGAATTCCGCCTCCAGGGCGGCGGCGGCGAGGTGGCCGGCGTCTATTTCCTCCTGTCCCGCGGGGCCGGCGAAAGGGAAGGTGTCGACGAGGACGAGAAGTCTCACCGGCAGGGTGGGGGAAAGCGTGGACGAGGTCTCCTGGACGGCCTTCGACAGCTTGTCGCGGTAGACGCCGACGCGTATCGCGAGAGTGAGGCGCCCTTCCTTCACTTCCTGAGACTCGATGCGATAGGAGAAGATGAAATCCGCCGCCCGGGAGAAGATGTTCCGCTGCCAGGCGGCGAAATTCCGGGGGGTCTGTTCGCCACCGCGGATTTCCCGAAGGGCTTCGATGAGCGCCCGGTGAAAGCCCGCTTCGAGGGCGCGCTGATAGGCCCTGTCGTGCCGGTCGTTGATAATGGGGGCGTGTTCGGTGACGCGGTATTCGAGGAGGTTGGGAAGCTCGGCGGTCAGGGCTCTGCCACGGCCCGCCGCCAGGCAGACCAGCAGGCTCGCCACCAGGTGGAAGAATATCCTGAATCCGCGCCCCGCCACTTCGGTCTGTGTGCTTTCCCGGCTACTGATGGAAGTATTGTGCCGGCGTCTGCGAGGCGATGTAGTTGACCGCCTCTCTCAGAAGGATGCGGACAGCCTTTTCCATGGGAGTTTTGGCGAAGCCCCCCAGGCCGACCCCGAGTTCCGTCATGCCGCCGCCGACCACGAATCCCCCCATGCCGCCGATGTCGGTCGCCGAGCCCTCGACGGTGGTCGCGGCCAGGATCCGGGATGTCTTGGCATCGATCACCCTCATGTCGATGGCGATGTGAGCTCTTTTGCCGCCCCCCCCGAGGCCGATCGGAAGTCCTCCGAAAATGACGCCGACTCCGGCCCCGCCGGCATTCGGCTCGAACTCGGTGATGGCGCCGGTGACGAGGAGCTCGGCCCCCTCTATCTGACCCATCGTCGCCTCGGTGCCCGGTTTGATCCGGCCGGAGGCCGCCAGGTCCTGCTCGGTCAGGACGTCGCCGAGCTGCGCTCTCTCGAGGACGATGAAGCGGTTGGTGTGAAAGAGCTCGGTGGTGAGCATGTCGGCCATTCCGTAACCGATCTTCTCGTCGTAGGCGTAGTAGGCCTGGCGCCCTCGGGCGGCCTTGTTTTCGAACGAGATGACGGCGATGCGGGCCCTGGGACCGTCATAGGGTATGGCCTGGGCCTGGCCCATGCCCGGACCTCCGCTGCTGGTGACTCTGGCGGTCGGCTGCGGGGCGGCACAGGAAGCCAGGGACGTGAAGAGAAGGGCGGTCAGGACCCACGACGGCCGGAAAAGAACGCTTTTTTCAATCATGAGCTTACCTCCTTGAAAAATGTCATTCTAGGTTCACTCCCTGGAAGGTGTCAATTCTTTTCCACTTTTCCCTGTTTTTTCACCAGGGCGAGTATTTCCTCAGCCAGAGATTCGTCGCTCCTCCCCGGTCCGGCGGAAAGCCACTTCACGTCGGGAACACCGCGAAACCAGGTCAGCTGCCTCCGGGCGTACTGCCATGTCGCCTTCCGGATCTCCTCGACCGCCTCGTCGAGACTCTTTTCTCCCCGCAGGTGCTCGATCATCTGCGGGTAGCCGACCGCCCTGAGGGAGTGGAGAGACGGATCGTAGCCATCCTCGAGGAGTCCGGCCACCTCGCGGATGAAACCGGTCTCCAGCATCTCCTCGATGCGCCGGCCTATCCTCTCTTTCAGCTCCTTCTTCTCCCTCGTCAGCCCGACGATCACCGTCTGGAAGGGGCGGTCGGAGAAGCGGTGTCGCTTCTGGCGGTCCGACAGTGTCTCTCCTGTCAGATAATATACTTCCAGCGCTCTCGTAAGGCGATAGCTGTCGTTCCGGTGAAGGCGGCGCGCCGACTCCGGGTCGATCCGCTGGAGGAGGCTGTGCAGGCCGCCGGCGGGATATGCCGCCGCCTTCTGCAGCCATCGACGGAGGTTGAGGTTGGCCTCGGGGCCGGGACAGAGGCCTTCCAGAACCGCTTTCAGGTAGAAACCCGTCCCCCCGACGAAGAAGGGAATCCGGCCGCTCTCCTCGAACCGGGGAAGGAGCGCCAGCACGTCTCTCCGGTACTGTCCCACGCTGTAACGCTCTTCGGGGTCGACGAGATCGATGAGGTGGTGCGGCACCCGACCGGTTTGCGCCGGCGTCGGCTTGGCGGTCCCGATGTCGAGACGACGGTATATCTGTCTGGAATCGACACCGATGATCTCCGTTCCCAGGGCCTCCGCCACCAGGAGGGCGACTCCCGTCTTCCCCGAAGCGGTGGGCCCAATGAGGGCGATCACCGGTTTTCGTCCATTTGTGCGCTCTTTATTCAATGCATTCATCTCTAGCCCGCATATTTCACAGATCTCCTGCTGCAGCGGCGTAACTGCCCGCGTCTGCTGCGTTACACTCCCTCGGTCTCCTCGATGTACAGCCAGTACGTCTGCGGTGCCCTCAGTCGTGAATGCCTTGCATCCACGAGCATTTACTCCGCTTCGCGACGAACATCCATGAAATATGCGGGCTTATTTCAGTATACTCCGCCGCCCCGCTCTTTGCCATCGGCACGGGATTACGGAGTTCCGCCTTGACATCGGGCGGCACCTGCGGAAAAGTGACTGAATATGGTGGATCGCAGCACACACATGTCGGCATTGGGGCGCTTCCTGGTAACGGCGGCCGCTCTCGTCGTGGTCGTGGCCGGTCTCAAGGCCGCTTCCGCCATCGTGATTCCCTTCCTGCTGGCGGCCTTCATCGCCATTGTCTGCGCCCCTCTTCTCCTGTGGATGCAGCGCCGTCGTGTTCCGACGGGGCTGGCGGTTCTGGGTGTCGTCCTGATCCTGGCGGTCCTGTTTTTCTGCTTCTCCCTCTTCGTCGGGAGTTCTCTGAACGACTTTCTCGGATCACTCCCCTCTTACCAGTCCCGGCTGCAGCAGCAGACCGTCGAGCTCCGCAACTGGCTCGCCGGTCACGGGGTCGACATCTCCGTCGATGTCTTTCGGAAGCAATTCAACCCCGGCGTGGCTATGCAGATGGTGGCCAATACCCTCTCCGGTCTCACGGGGGTTCTCACGAACGTCTTTCTGATCATGCTGACCGTCGTCTTCATTCTTCTCGAGGCCTCCGGGCTGCCGCTGAAGATCCGGGCGGCCAAGGGCGACCCCGAGGCGTCGCTCGGGCCCTTCAAGGAGTTCCTCGAGAGCGTGAACCGCTACCTCGTGATCAAGACGGTCTTCAGTCTTCTCACCGGCGTGACGGTGGCCGCCTGGCTTTTCGTCCTGGACGTGGACTTCCCGATGCTCTGGGGGCTGGTCGCCTTTCTCCTGAACTACGTGCCGAATATCGGGTCGCTTATCGCCGCCGTCCCCCCCACGCTCCTCGGCCTCGTGCAGTACGGTCCGGGGTCGGCCCTCCTCGTGGCGGCGGGGTTCGTGGCGGTCAACACGCTCTACGGGAGTTTTCTCGAGCCCCGCTACACGGGTCAGGGCCTGGGGCTCTCGACGCTGGTGGTCTTCATCTCCCTCGTTTTCTGGGGGTGGGTGCTGGGGCCGGTCGGCATGCTCCTCTCGGTGCCCCTCACCATGGTCGTCAAGATCGCCCTCGAGAGCCGCCCCGACACCCGCTGGATCGGCATCCTGCTGGGGTCGACCCCAGCGGCCCCTCCGAAAGAGTAATCCGCCTCCTGACGGATCCTCCCCCGGGTGCCCTATTTACACAGGGCTGCTTTCCGAAGCACGATGTCCCTCACGTATACATCAAATCGCAAAATGGACGATTCTTCTGCGGCCGTGGTCAAATACGAGAAAGACATAAAGGCGGGAGAATCCGATTGTGGTCACTGTGAAGAAATCCATCGCCCAGGAGACGCGCAGGTGGTTGCGAAGAAAGCTGGAAGGCATTCCTGGAGCATGATATATTTGTCAGGATACTCACGTATGTCAGGAAAAAGCGGGGATCAAAATCTTATGCGTGTAAGGAGGGCATGAAAGATGTCCAATATTGAATTAGGAAGACTGGCACCGGAGGTGGCGGAGAAGGCCAAGCCCTTTTTTGAGGAGATACTGAAGAGTTATTCTGAAAATATCCACTCTATCCATCTTGTTGGCAGCGCTGTCACGGAGGATTTCATTGAGAAGACCTCTGACATCAACAGCGTATTTGTGCTCAAAGAGATGGATTTGAAATTCCTGGAGTTAGTCGCCCCTCTCGGCAGGAAATATAAAAAGAAGGGGGTGGCGGCGCCTCTGATCATGACTCCGGAGTATATCAGGCGTTCCCTGGATGTATTTCCTGTCGAGTTTCTCGATTTCAGACTTATCCATGAGACAGTTTTTGGAAAGGACATCCTCGCCACTGTCGAGATAGACCGGGCAGACCTGAGGCACCAGTGCGAACGGGAGATAAAGAGCAAGCTGATCGCCTTAAGGCAGGGGTACATATCCTCGCTGGGCGACAGGCGGATGCTCACGGAGCATATCGTCAGCTCTATCGTCGGCTACATGCCGCTTTTCAGGGGGATTATCTTTCTCATGGGCCAGGATCCACCGACACGAAAGAACGAGGTGATAAGGGCGCTCGCTGACGCTACCGGCCTCAATATCGATATAATTAAAAAGATCCTCGATATAAAGAAAGGGAAGACGAAGCTTGCCAAAGATGAGCTCAACACTGTCTTTGAGGAATACTATACGGCGACGGAAGAGATAGGAAGAGTCGTTGATGATCTGCAGATATAAGTTCCTCCTCTTTATCGCGTTCCTGAATATCCTCTTCGCCGCGGTCTCTCTTGCGGTCGTGCCGCCGGTGCCGCGGATGCCCCTGAACTATGTGGTTGATCTGGCCGGCATTGTAGATGACGGGGTCGAGAGGCGTCTGAACGGATTTCTCAAGGAACTGGAGCAGAAGACGAGCGCTCAGGTGATCGTTCTGACCGTCAACTCACTTGAAGGTGAATCAATCGATGAATTTGCCATCACCTTGGCTCATGACACGTGGAAACTCGGTCAAAAGGGCAAGGACAACGGCGTCCTGCTGCTGGTCGTGCCGAATGACAAGAAGTACCGGTTTGAAATAGGGTATGGCCTGGAAGGTGTATTGCCGGACAGTCTGGTCGGCAGCATCGGCCGTGATTATCTGGTGCCATATTTCCGGAAGGGTGATTATTCTACCGGAATATATGCCGCGACCCTGGCCCTGGTAAACGAAGTCGCCTCGAATGCGGATGTGGAGATCACCGGCGCGCCGAAGCTGCCGAGATCAGCCTCCCGCGGCCGCCCGCCCAAGGGCGGGGGGGTGGCAAGTACCATCTTCACTATCCTTTTTGCTATTGGAATGGTGGTGTTGTTTATCCGGCATCCGAGGTTGTTTATGCTGATCCTGCTCTCCTCGATGATGGGGGGCGGCCGGAGGGGGTCCTGGGGTGGCGCAGGCGGCTTCGGCGGCGGTGGTGGCGGCGGCTTCGGCGGCGGCGGAGCGTCCGGGAGCTGGTAGGGGGAGCAGGTTGAATCTGGTCGATCTGGTTGAGCGAAACCGCGGGAGCAGGTAAGCCCTAAAGGAGATTAAAATGGGAAAAGGTCTTAAGACAACCTTGATAGTAGTCGGTGTGTTGGTGCTGGTCGTCTTCGGCATTTTCAGCTGGGTCATAGGTGGATACAACAAGGCGGTTTCCATGGACGAGAGCGTCACCGCGTCGTGGGCCCAGGTGGAAAACCAGCTCAAACGGAGATACGACCTTATTCCGAACCTGATCGAGACGGTTAAGGGTTATGCCACACATGAGAAGGAACTCTTCGAAAATATCGCCCAGGCCAGGACTCAATATTTTCAGGCCAAGGGCGTCGGGGAAAAGGCGCGGGCCTCCGGCCAGCTCGAGGGTGTGCTTTCCAAGCTTCTCCTGCTGAAAGAGGCCTATCCTGAGCTCAAGGCCAATCAGTCTTTCCTCAAACTTCAGGACAGCCTTGAGGGTACGGAAAACAGAATCGCCGTCGAAAGAAAAAGGTACAACGACGCCGTCCGCGTGCTGAACACCTTTATCAGAACCTTCATGGGTAGATTTTTCGCCGGCATTGCCGGTGTCTCCGCCTCTGAGTACTATGAGATTCCGGAGGGCGAAACGGAAACTCCGAAAGTAAGCTTTTAAAAAGTGCGGGTATCAAACATTACTTCGGGCAAGGCGGCCCGCCGTAGCCGGGCACGGCCGGCCTCGGGGGGACCTAATGCGCGGCGTCCCAGTTGGGCCCAATGCCGATGTCGACGACGAGGGGGGCGGCCAGGTCCATGACCTTCTCCATCTTCTCTTTCACCATGGCTTCAAGGCGGTCGACTTCACCCTCCGGTCGCGCACGGCGAGGGGTCTCAGCGAAGCGGCGGAAACAGGGCCTTGACGCAAGCTCCGGAAGCACCACCGATAGAGACGCAGCCACGAGGCGGCCGGAGCCGCCCGCTCGACTCATACTCTTCGGCGTGCAGGCGCCGAGCAGCGAGTGCATAGATACGTCGCATGGAGCTGATCGTCTGGCATTCGCGGAGGGTCGGACTGTGCATGCGAGCAAATTCCTGAGCTGCGGCGCAGCGCGAGCAGAACGCCGACGCGCCGAGCAGATCGGAGACCGATCTCCATCCAGAGCTCAGGACGCGAAGGAGAGCGGCCAGCGGTAGCCGAGACGGTGACGGCGACCGAGGAGATCGCTCAACTCTCGTCTTCCACCGCTCAGGAACTCTCCTCCCAGGCGCTGTCGAGCCCGACGCCCTCCCGCCGTCTCCACGGGACAGCGCCTCCGAAGAATGACAATGGCGAAACCTAGCCCCCGGAGAAAGTCGCTCTCGGTGCGATCGTTGGTGAGGGTAGGAACGACACCGAAACCAACGAATTCGAGCGTTACTGACCGGAGTCAGGTCTGACGCCCCTCACGCGGGGTGCGGGTGCCGATGGGCTTTTTCCGAAACCGTCATTATTGACAGAATGCGCCACATCGGCACAATAGGATTCATGGAAGCGGTCACACGCCCTCTCCGGTGAAGTGTGCCGTTCGTCCGGAAAGGGAATTTCCGGGTCAGACTATGGAGGTGAGGAAATGGATGTGAGAAAATGCGTAGCATCCCTTATCGCTACGGGGGTCTTCCTGGTCGCGTTCGCCGCCCGCAGCGAGGAGGCAGGTTTGTATGAGCGGATCGGGAAGGGGCCCGATCTGCTCTGGGACAACTGCACCGAGTGTCACGAGCTCGACTGGCCGCTGGGGAAGACGGCCACCCGCAGTGAGTGGGAGGAGACCCTGCAGAAGATGGAGAACACCGGGGCCGTTCTCGACCAGGGAGACAAGGCGATCGTCCTAGACTACCTTGTCGCCAAATCGCTCTTCGAGACCAGGTGCACGTCCTGTCACGGAAAGGAAGAGTCCCTGACGGTGAGGAAGAACCGTGAAGAGTGGTTGGAGACTGTCCAGGATATGGTTGACAGGAAGCCGGAAAGTTTCGCCGCCGGAGATAAGGAGGCCATTGCGGCCTACCTCGCCGTCGAGCGTGGCCCGGAAGAGA
>PVMK01128565.1_pt1 | contig 36173 bp, 33 predicted proteins | sample 1853481 | NCBI WGS metagenome assembly PVMK01 (sample SAMN08533507, study PRJNA380276) | Marine sediment metagenome, whole genome shotgun sequencing project. | reverse complement strand
TGGAGGACCGCCTTGATCTGTTTTTCAGTCGCGACCTCGCCATCTATGACGGCAACACGGCATTGAAAGGCACCGTGATGAAGATGGGGCCGGGCACACGTATCAAGCGCGATGCGGTATCCGGTCTGCCTTTGCCCGGGGATGGCGAAGAACCTGAAGTGGTGGTGCTGGCGACCCTGCTTTTTCCGTTTGAACGGCAACCGGATAGCCTGACATTGTCAGCGCCGGGCACGACGGGTATGGCGAGCATTGGCTTCGTGCTTTATCACAAGGGTGTGGCAGTCAATGATTTCCGGTTTTTGAGCAATGGTTACACGGTCAGTCTCGATTGGGGGGACCCCTGGTACTCACACTTCACGCAACGCCAGTTGCGGCGTAAGTATTTTTCCGCGATGGCCGGATTTATCTATATTGAACCCTTTGAGGTGCGCAAGGAGATCATTGTTCGACCAGCAGATATCCAGCGTCGATATGACCTGGGGCTTGAGGGTGTGGAAACCATTACAGCGCAAATGCAGGCTGATGTGAAACAGGGCATCGTTGAGTACCTTGAGCAATATTTTCCGCTGACAATAGATGGCCAGGCCGTGGAAGCCACGGTTGACCGGGTGAATTTTCTGGCGCGGACCCTGCGTAGCAGTGTGGTTGTAGATGGACAGGATATTCCCTTGTTGCCAGCCACTGTCGGGGTGATTTACGTTGTTCCAACGCAGGGTTTGCCACAGGAGGTTGAAATGGAGTGGGATCTGTTCACCGAACGCATGCCACTCGTACCGGCCGCAGCGGTTGATCAGGCTGGACCGCTGCCGGTGTTCCTGGAGCCGGATTTCAATACTTTAAGATGGGAAAATTTCCTCAAGTTTCCGGAGTTGCCGACATTGACTGACATTCGTCGCCCACCCGATGTTGTGCAAAAACTTGCTCGCTGGGGTCGATGGGTTTTTGGCCTGATCGCGGTCTTATCGCTGTTAATGGTGATTCGGACTTTTCAGGGTCAGCGCAAACTCCAGAATGGCGCCGCTGTTATATTTCTGGCCGCTACAGCATTGGCTGCATGGTCAGTAAAGACCTGGAACGATGTGAGAATAGACGATGTGCGCCTACGGGAACTGACGGGAGGATTGTTGCACAATGTTTACCGCGCGTTCGACTACCGCGGCGAAGAACAGATTTATGATGTGCTGGCCAAAAGTGTCACCGGCAACCTGCTGAATGATGTTTACCTTGAGACCCGCAACGGCCTGGAGTTGGCCAACCAGGGCGGCGCGCAGGTGAAGGTCAAAAATATTAAAATGCTGGAAACCCGGCAGGTCGGTGAGAATGAAAACGGACTGCTGGTCGAAGCACGCTGGAATGTAGCGGGTTCGGTCGGACATTGGGGCCATATTCACCAACGCACCAATGCCTACCATGCCAGGCTGACGTTGCGTGATATTGACGGTGCCTGGAAATTAACCGGCCTGGACATCCTCGAAGAGGAAAGGCTTTAGAATGTCGGGTATACAGATTTCAAATCTGAAATTCAGCTATGCATCCGCCGGCGGATTCCGCATGTTTATACCACGGTTGGATATCGCAGCAGGCGAATGCGTCGCCATTGTTGGCCCTTCCGGATCGGGAAAAACCACGCTGCTGAACCTGATGGCGGGAACCTTTGTTCCACGTTCAGGTGAGATCAAGGTTACCGGTCAGCGACTGGATAATATGAGCGAAGCTGCGAGACGTCGGTTCCGGATTGATCAGGTCGGGCAGGTTTTCCAGGCATTTGAGTTGCTGGAATACCTGTCGGTTAGCGAAAACATCCTGTTGCCGCGATTGATAAATCCGGACGGCAGGAAAAATTCTGATGCACCGCAACGGATCCAGTCCTTACTGGCATCGGTTGGCTTGCAGGACAAGGCCGATAAAAGACCGGCCGAATTATCCCACGGGGAACGCCAGCGGGTAGCGGTATGTCGCGCCATGCTCAATCGCCCAACTTTACTGCTGGCAGATGAGCCCACCGGCAACCTGGACCAGGCCAATAAACAGAACGTTGTTGAGCTTTTAATACGTCAGGCCAAAGAGCATAACAGCATGTTGTTAATGGTGACCCACGATCACAGCATGCTTGAGGCCTTCGAGCGGGTGATAGATTTTTCACGGCTGGTGAGTCTTCAGCCACAGGCCGAGGAACAAATCGCATGAAGGGCGCGTTGTTTCTGGGCTGGCGCTATCTGCGCTTCCATCGATACAAGTCAATCGTGCTGCTGGCTTCTGTGACATTGATGATGTTCCTGCCGACAACCACACGTCTGCTGGTAGCGGACAGCGCCACGGCCCTTACCGCCCGCGCACAGTCTACGCCGTTGTTGCTGGGCGAACGTGGCGGAGACCTGGAACTGGTTCTCAACGCGCTGTATTTTCACGCGGGACAACCGCCGGTATTACGTATTCCGCGCTTGATGATGTCCAGGGTTCAGAGCTGGCCCTGGGGAATTCCCCTTTACACCCGGTTTCAGTCCCGCGGCGCGCCGATTGTAGGCACAAGCCTCGATTATTTTGATTTTCGTGGTCTTCAATTGGCCAGTGGCCGTTTGATGGGCTTGCTGGGTGAAGCCGTTATTGGAGCCAAACGTTGCGCTGGAGCAGGGATATAGAAGCTCCGGGACATTTGGTGTCATCACCCGAAACGGTTTTTGACCTGGCCGGGGTCTATCCGCTGAAAATGAAATGTAGTGGGAGTTTTGCAACATAGCGGCTCACCGGATGATGATGCGGTTTTTGTAGATGTCCGTACAGCGTGGGTGATCCAGGGCCTGGGACACGGTCATGAAGACCTTGAGAAGAGCTCAGGCAGTTCAGTGCTTAACCGGCGTGACGGCACTATCACCGCCAATGCTGCGTTGAAGCAATTCAATGAAATCACCGAGGAAAATATTCGTGAGTTTCATTTCCATGGTGATACCAGTGGCTTCCCTTTGAGCGCGATCATTGTTGTGCCCCCGGACGAAAAAAGTGCGACGCTGTTACGTGGCCGGTATCAAAATAACGATGCGGGCTATCAAATGCTGGTACCAGGCAATGTGCTGGATGATCTGCTTGAAACCGTTTTCACGGTTCAGAATTACATCATCCTGGGGTTGATGATGCTGAGCCTGGCGACCGTGGCCGTTGTGACACTGGTATTCTTGTTGTCTCAACAATTGCGTCGCGGCGAATTTATGACTTTGAAACACATGGGAGCGCCGCGTGGGTTTATCGCAACACTGATCGCTTCCGAGATAGGTTTTGTTTTGCTTGGCAGCCTGGTTTTTTCCACCGTGATGAGTTGGGTTTCCCGGCATTATGCAACTGAGTTACTTCTTTCCCTGGTAACGTTGTAGACCAATGATGATCAGAACGGCCCTGGTTCTATTTTTTGTCTTTTTAAGCGCGTGTGATGAGCAGATCACCGGTGGGTCCGAAGCGGACGATGGTGCGGGAAAACTACTGGTGCTGGCTACAAACTACCCTTTGTATTTCTTCGCCGGTGAAATCGCCGGTGATGCGGTGGATGTGCGTATGCCGGACATTGATGGCGACCCCGCCATGTGGGTTCCCGGGCCTGCAGACTTTTCACAACTCCAGGCTGCTGATCTGATTATTCTTAACGGTGCCGGTTATGAATCGTGGCTTGCATTTACAAGCCTGCCGTCCGGCCTGTTACTGGATACCACTGCTGACATTCAAGACCGGCTTTTGCCGATAGAAAATGTGACCTTGCATCAACATGGCCCGGAAGGTGAGCACTCACATAAGGGCACGGCATTTACGACCTGGCTTAACCCACATATTGCTGTTGAACAGGTGAGGGCGATCGCGCACGGATTGACTGTGTTAGTTCCGGCACAGGCGGAAGCTTTCATGACGCGCCTGGCGGTGCTCGAAAAAAGGCTGGGTGAGTTGGACCGTTCATTTGAACAAGTATTTGAAAACATGAAGGACCAGCCTCTGGTCTTTTCGCACCCGGTCTACCAGTATCTGCAAAAGCGCTATGGGTTAAATGCCCGCAGCGTCCATTGGGAGCCGGACATCGAACCCGGTGTCAAAGAGTGGCTGGGTTTTCAGAACCTGCTGCGCGAGCACCCGGCAAAACTGATCGTATGGGAAGCACCACCGTTGCCCTCTGTGGTTGAGCGTCTGCAACAGCAGGGCATCCGGTCAATCGTGTTTGAACCTGCTGGAAACCGACCTGTGACGGGTAATTACTTTACGGTAATGAGTGCTAATTTGAGCCGAATTTCAGGCAGCAGGCTATAATGTTTTACTCAAGTTGGTGTTCGCGATTTTGCGAATGGATAGATAAATGTAGGAGAGTTAAGGATGGGAAGCCCCGGCACAGACCCCGCGGTTCAAATTGATAGCAGCATAGCGGCGGGAACCCCCGTTGTATATGTAGCGACCTGGGAGGAAGAGCGGCTTGAAGCCATGCTTGGCAAGACATCGCGTGCACTGTTTGGCGATGATCGCCCGCTGTGGATATGGACTGCAGCACGTGGTTTTACCACTGGCCCTGGTCAGGATCGAAATCTTGTAGATCCGGTCGACGCACTGTCGTTTATTGCCAGTGAAAATGCCGATGCAATTTGTCTGATGAAAGATCTGCCGGCACACTTTGAATCGAATCCCGCTTTGATCCGGGCGGTTCGGGATGTGTACGACTCGTTCTCCTGGCGCCCCGGTACAGTGGTGCTTTCTCATCCGCATATCATTGTTCCTCCCGACTTGAGTAAAGAGCTGTATGTACTCGAACTACCGTTGCCGGATGCGGATGAATTGTTGGAGTTATTGAAGTCGTTGAACGCTGACTACGATAAGAAAAAGCGACCAGAGCAAGTGGCTGGAGCGGGTTTCGCTTGCCATGCAGGGGCTGACATCAAACGAGGTGCGGGATTTGTTTCGGCAAATGGTCAACGACTCGTTGTTCGACGTCGAAACAGCTCTGAGTGGTATCAACCGGGCGAAAGCACAGTTGCTAATGAAAGAGAACTGCCTGGAAGTTATCACCAAAACCTACGATATAGATCAGATTGGTGGCATGGAAAAGCTCAAAAAATGGGTAATTTCCCGCCGTGATCTGTTTTCTAAAGAGGCCCGGGATGCCCATATCAAGGCGCCTGCGGGCATATTGATGATGGGGGTTAGTGGCTGCGGAAAGTCACTGGCGGCCAAGACCATCCCTGCGGTTTGGGGTTTGCCGCTGATACGTCTTGATATGAACAAGATCATGTCAGGGGGGTGGGGCGCACCCGAAGTTGCTTGGGAACGGGCCATTCGTGCTGCTGAGAATGCCGCACCGGTTTGCCTGTGGATCGATGAAATTGAAAACAGCTTCGGCTTTTTGAACGATGCGGCCACCAGCGGAAACATGACCATATTCTCGTCCTTCCTTACCTGGATGCAGGAGAAACCGGACAATGTGTTCGTGGCGGCCACCGCGAACAGGATCGAAATATTGCCGCCGGAGATGATCCGTAAGGGCCGTTTCGACCAGTTGTTCTTTGTTGACCTGCCCGAGGCTCCGGCCCGTATTGATATCCTGCGTATCCATCTTCACAACCAGGGGGCTGATCCGGAACAGTTTGATCTCGAGCACATGGCCAAGCTCGTGAATGGCTGGACGGCGGCTGAGATTGAGCAGATGGCCAAAGCGGCGCGCATAGATGCTTTCACCGCGGGGCGTGAATTAACTTACGACGATATTATTCACAATATATATCGTATCGTGCCCTTGTCCAAGACCATGTCTGAACAGCTCAATGCCTTGCGTATCTGGTCTCACAACCGGGCGACGCGGGCCAATTGATAGATCGGTGGGGTGTTGATATCGTCAGGTAGCACTATGTGTGGCTAGAGTTCCTGGATTTTGCTCCTGACTATCTCCAGGAAATTTGACACGCTCTCGTCAGGTGCCAGATTACTGTTGCTGCCCTGTTCGTAGATAGCCCTCAGGTCTTCCAGTTGAAGAAAATCCGGGTGATGGACCTCGGCGATAGCAGCGTATTCGAATTCTGAATTATCCTTGCGAACTACCAGTGAGTAGATATGAATGGCTGGTTGACCTGCGCCGATGTCATTGAACAGGGATTGAACACGGTGATTTTCGGGCGGCATTTCAATCTCACCAAAATAAAGATGGTGTTTTTTAATTTCCCAACCGTTCTGTTCGAACACGACACCAATTGATTGCCCATTGATGATGGCTTCGTGTTCTTTCCTGAACGCGGCTTCAATGAGCCTGGGGAAGGCAACCACAGCAAAGGTGCGGTTTGTTTTTATGCCATTTTGAGTGCTATACAAATTTGAGACACGTATTCTAGGTCCATTTTCAATAATATCAATATTATAACTTCCAAACTTAATCTTAATTCTATCACTGTTTCTCAACCGTCGAGAGTGTTTGCCCTCGATAGACGCTCCACCCCGATTAATATTATTTGAACAACTTATCAGCATCGGTATTATCCAGGTGGTACGAATATATCTTTTTAGATTGCGGAAACATAAAGGTGATTCAAGTCCGTGGTCCGTGGGCAGGGCGGATTGTACCCTCAGCCGCTTTTACTTGCTCCCTTCCATGGCGTAGAAGTTCAATAATGCTTCAATATCTTCGGCTGGTAAATTCCTGACCCTGCGCAGCATGCTCCTGGGAATCAGGCGTTTGCCGCTGAGGATGTTCTCAAACTGGCGCCGTAGGTAAGGGGTCCACTGTCCGGCAAGGATGGCAGCATCTTCTACCGGTTCAGCACCATTCTGGCGATGACACCTCTCACATTTCTGCTTGTGTAGAATCTCGCCGTTGCTTGCCAATGCTTCATCAGCGGTTTGTTCGGCTGCAAGGAATGGCCTTTTTGAGAAGTAATCAGCCAGGGCCAAAACATCGTCGTCACCCAGGGCCCGTGCGATGTCGTTCATGATGGTTTCCTGTTCACCTGGCCTTTGAAAGGACAAGGCAATTCGCTCGTTAAGACGGAACACGTCCATGGTATTGAGGAACCCCTCGTAGGAAAAACCGGCAATGATGGGTACATCCGGTTGACTGCTGATACCATCCTTGCCATGGCAACTTTCACACATTTTGACCAGGGAAACGATATCAGATGCAAAAATTCCATTGCTGCACAGTAGCAATGAACCAATAAAAAAAAGAAGCCTGAAGCCGGTTTTTGATTTCATAAGGTGACAGTAGCGGTATGAATCAAGAGCGTCAAGAAGGTCCGTTATGCAGTCCGCGTAACAGATTGATTTAAATCATTTCATATTTCGTACATTCGTATATCATAATGTTCTATGCTGTGCGTTGAAACATCCATTGGCAGCATGCCGATTTTATCCAGAAAATGTCCGGTTTTTTGGGCACGACCCGACCCAACAGGAATTGCCCAAACAGGGATTACCCCAACAGGTATTACTTATGTCAAACCCGATACATGACCCATTATCGAAAGAGCTGGACGAAAATAGCCGTATAGAGGTTAAAAACACAACCTGTTATATGTGTGCCTGCCGTTGTGGCATACGCGTCACCCTGCGCGATGGAGAAATCCGCTATATTCAGGGCAACCCGGACCACCCGATTAACAAGGGCGTGATCTGCGCCAAGGGTTCATCTGGAATCATGAAGCAATATAGCCCGGCACGCCTGACCAAACCTTTATTGCGCAAGGCAGGCAGTGATCGGGGTGATAGTGATTTCGAAGAGATATCCTGGGACAAGGCATTTGAAATCATGGAGGAACGGTTGGGTCATATACGTGCAACTGATCCGAAGAAATTTGCCCTGTTCACAGGTCGCGACCAGATGCAGGCATTGACGGGTCTGTTCGCCAAGCAATACGGTACACCCAACTACGCGGCCCACGGTGGTTTCTGTTCCGTGAACATGGCTGCAGGCATGATCTACACCATTGGCGGTTCATTCTGGGAATTCGGCGGACCTGATCTTGAGCGTGCCAAACTTTTCGTGATGATTGGTACGGCGGAAGACCACCATTCCAACCCGATGAAAATGGAGCTATCCAAATTCAAACGACAGGGTGGTAAATTCATTTCCATCAACCCGGTACGCACTGGTTACTCCGCCATTGCCGATGAGTGGATACCGATCAAACCCGGCACCGATGGCGCCTTGTTCCTGGCGCTGATCAATGAAATTATCAAGCAGGGCCTTTATGACCGTGATTTCCTGGTGCAATACTCGAATGCGCCTGAATTGGTCAACATGGACGAGGACTCATCTGAATACGGTATGTTCATACGCTTTGAAGTACCGTTGGAAGAGGGCTGCTTCGATCCACAGAACAAATTGTGGTGGGATCGCGAACTGAATACGGCGATTTCCACCCACACCCCCGGCGCCGATCCTTACTTCCTCGGTGAATTTAAACTCGAAGATGGTACGCCGGTAAAACCCTCATTCCAGTTACTGGTGGATCGGGTCAAGGAATATACCGCTGGGTGGGCATCTGAAATAACCGGTATACCCGCTAAAACGATAGTACGCCTGGCCCGTGAAATGGGCATTACGGCCCGTGATGAGAAAATTGAATTGCCGATTTCCTGGACCGATACCTGGGGCGATGAGCACGATACGGTGACCGGCAATCCGGTGGCCTTCCACGCCATGCGTGGTCTGGCGGCACATTCCAATGGTTTCCAGACCATCCGTGCCATGTCCATATTAATGAGTATTCTGGGTACCATCGACCGTCCCGGCGGTTTCCGCCACAAGGCACCGTTTCCGAGACCGATACCGCCCTGTGCCAAACCACCCAATGATCCGCGGGCGGTCAAGCCGAATACACCACTCGACGGTATGCCGCTCGGTTGGCCAGCTGATCCAGACGACCTGTTTGTCAATGATGACGGCAGTCCGGTGCGCATCGATAAGGCCTTTTCGTGGGAATTCCCGTTATCGGTACACGGCATGATGCAAAACACCATCACCAATGCCTGGCGCGGCGACCCTTACGAGATCGACACCCTGTTCCTGTTCATGGCCAATATGGCGTGGAATTCAAGCATGAACACGTCTGAGGTGCGCAAAATGCTCAATGACAAAAACGAGGATGGTGAGTACAAGATCCCGTTCCTGATCGTGGCGGATGCGTTTCAGTCGGAAACCGTTGCCTTTGCCGACCTGGTGCTGCCGGATACCTCTTACCTGGAACGCCATGATGTGATGTCGATGCTGGATCGCCCGATTTCCGGGTTCGAAGGACCGGCGGATTCCGTGCGTATCCCCGTATTGCCGCCGACCGGAGAGTGCAAACCTTTCCAGGAAGTCATTATAGAGTTGGGCACACGGTTGAAGCTGCCGGCATTTGTTAACGCCGATGGCAGTCGCAAGTACCGCGATTATCCGGATTTTGTGATCAACTATGAAACTTCACCCGGTTCCGGTATCGGATTTTTAGCCGGTTGGAGAGGCAAGGGCGGTGAAAAATTCATGAAGGGCGAGCCCAACCCGAAACAGTGGGAGATGTACGAGAAGAACAACTGTGTATTCCAGTACGAATTGCCCAAGTCCTACCAGTACATGCGCAACTGGAACCAGGGTTACCTGGAATGGGCAAAACGCCATGCGCTGTTACGCTATACCGAACCCATCAATATCCATATCTATTCCGAGGTATTGCAGAAATTCCGCCTGGCAGCGCAGGGCAAGTCGGACGGCAAGCAGCCACCCGATCATCTGCGTAAGCGAGTCGAGACACACTTCGATCCACTGCCGTTTTACTCACAACCGTTGGAATCGCAGCAGTCCGATCTGCATAAATACCCGCTCAATGCCATTACCCAGCGACCCATGGCCATGTATCACTCCTGGGATTCACAAAATCCCTGGTTGCGGCAAATCCATACCTATAACTTTATGTATGTGAATGCAAAGACCGCACGTGAAGCGGGTATTAAGGACGGTGGCTGGATGTGGGCGGAGTCCATGCACGGCAAGGTTCGTTGCCTGTGCCGTTACTCCGAGGCAGTTGAGCCCGGCACCATATGGACCTGGAACGCGATCGGCAAGGCATCGGGTACCTGGGGGCTCGACGGCGATGCCAATGAATCAAAACAGGGTTTTCTGCTTAACCACCTGATCGGCGAGGAATTGCCACCGTCGGAAGATGGCGATCACCTTTCCAATTCAGATCCGGTGACCGGCCAGGCCGGCTGGTATGACGTACATGTACGTATCTATCCGGCTGAAGCAGGTGAAGAACAGGTCAGCTCACCGCAGTTTGATACCATGCCGACTGTGCCCGGACAGATGACCGGGGCGAAGCGTGGCAAATGGTTAACCTATTTTGCCGGCAAGAGGGGTAAGTCATGACCCAGTTAGCCCTGGTAATCGATCTCAATGTCTGCGTGGGCTGTCATGCCTGTGTCACCTCTTGCAAGGAATGGAATACATCCGGTACCGCAGGTTTCATGGCCGACATGAATCCGTTTGCCAAGGATCCGACCGGTACCTTTTTCAACCGCGTACAGACATTTGAGGTGGGTCAGTTCCCCAATACCGAAACCGTACACTTTCCGAAGAGCTGTCTGCACTGCGAGGATCCACCCTGTGTACCGGTTTGCCCGACCGGTGCCAGCTATAAGCGCGAGTCCGATGGTATCGTGCTGGTCGACAGTGATAAATGTATCGGCTGCAGTTACTGTTCATGGGCTTGTCCCTATGGTGCACGTGAACTGGATGAAAACCAGAAGATCATGAAGAAGTGCACGCTTTGTGTGGACCGTATTTACGATGAAACGCTGCCGGAGCAGGAACGAAAACCCGCCTGCGTGATGGCCTGTCCGGCTGAGGCGCGCCTGTTTGGCGATGTCAACGATCCGGAATCTGAAGTTGCGATTGCCATTCGCGAACAGGGTGGCTACCAGTTGATGCCCGAGTGGGGTACAAAACCAGCCAACCACTATCTGCCGCGCCGCAAAGTAAGTATCACCATCCATGAGGATGAACTGGTGCGTGCGGATAACCCGCTTAAGAAGGAACGTCAGCTACCGATGCCCGATGCCGACGAACCGACCCTCGACGAAACCACGAGTTGGTAATAGGGAACCGGAGTAAATACATGCATCCCGCATTTTCAGTCATCTTTTTTACCACCCTGGCCGGTGCCGGTCAGGGCTTGTTTCTGGCGCTTTACACCGGGCAGTTGTACTCGGTTTTCAAGCTGTTACCCGCTGAGAATTCGGTAGGTTTCTACGCGCTTGGCAGTCTGATTGCGCTGGTGCTGCTGGTGGGAGGGTTGATCAGTTCGTTTTTCCACCTGGGCCGTCCGGAACGCGCCTGGCGCTCAGCTGCCATGTGGCGCACGTCCTGGTTATCCCGTGAAGTGATTGTCCTGCCGACTTTTATAGGCGCAGTGGCCGTCTGGGGTCTGGTTCATTACATGGGCTGGAATCCGGTATTGTTCACATTCGGCACCAGCATCGAAATCGATTTGTCGCTGCTGGTGGGTGCGGTCGCAACACTGCTGTGTTTTACCCTTTTCCTGTGTACCGGAATGATCTATGCCTGTATCAAGCAATTGCAGGAATGGGCCACACCGTTGACCGTTATCAATTACATACTGCTCGGTGGCGCATCCGGCTTTATGCTCGCAACGGCTTTTGCTGCCGGGCAGGGCTCCGGCATGACCTGGTTTTTGGGCGGCTGGGCAGTCATTCTGACCTTGCTCGCTTTTGTTTCACGTAGCGCCAGCCTGTTTCGCAATGCTCGTATCAAGTATAAATCATCGGTGCAGACGGCCATTGGTATCCGCCATTCACACATCGAGCAAAAGGCCCAGGGCGCGATGGCGGGTTCATTCAATACCCGTGAATATTTCCACGGTGCGTCCAAGCGCAAGTACAAAAATATCAAATGGGCCTTCCTGGTCCTGGTGTTTCCATTGCCGCTGGTCCTTGTGTCGATCGGTCTGGGCGCACACCTGGTTGGTCTTCTCGCGGCAGCATTCCTGGTGCAATACATCGGGTTGTTGCTGGAACGCTGGTTTTTCTTTGCACAGGCCAATCATCCTCAAAACTTTTACTACCAGACTGTATGATTCGTAAGGTTTTCATAGCAGCACTGGTGGGTGTGTTGCTGGTGGTTGTGCTGGTGTTGACCAAACCAGAGAGTGATGAAATACCCGGCACAGTAACCAAGCTCAAGTTGCCCGAATTGAGCGATGCCGATTATGACTGGATCGCTGCACGTATTTTCCAGAATGAAACAGCGGGTCAGGTGCGATACCTGACCTACTGGGGTGAGGGGGAGGACTTTCCGTCTTTTGGAATTGGACACTTCATCTGGTTTCCTGCGGGCGTTGACGCACCATTTGATGAAACCTTTCCTGACATGGTCTCGTTTGTGCAGCAACGGAGCGGTACGGATTCCCCGATGCCAGCATGGCTGCATGAGTTGAAACCATTCGATGCGCCCTGGACAAGTAAACAGCAGTTTGATCAGGACTGGCCATCTGCCAAAATGGCCCATTTAAGACAGTGGCTGGAGGCAACCGGATCCTTGCAGTCCAGGTATATTGTTGCGGCCTTTGAGCAACGTTGGCAAAGCCTGGAGCTTCCGCAGGAACAGAAACAACACCTGACCGGCTTGCTGCAACAGTTGACGCAAACTGCGGGCGGATTGTTCGCTGTCATCGATTATTACAACTTCAAAGGTCTGGGTAATAACACCCGGGAGCGCTACCAGGGTCAGGGCTGGGGCCTGGTCCAGGTACTTGAATCAATGCGGCAAACACACATTGGTGAACCTGATCTTATGGGGCCGTTCAGGGACTCCGCAGCCGGTCGATTGCGTTTGCGCGTCGAGTTATCACCACCTGAGCGAATTGAGGAACGGTGGCTTGAAGGCTGGTTGGCACGCCTGGATGGTTATGTGGAGTATGAGACGCTGACAGATGAACTCGTTGCTTCCGCCTATCGTGTGAAGCCGTATATTCAGAACCCGCGCAAGGATGCCATCACACTCATCTGGTTCAGCCACAACAAGCAGGTGGGGCAGGTGAAAGTGTGGCAGCCGGGAGCAGCTGATAAGGACAAAGAGCGTCTTTATGAGTCCGATCCGGTGCGGGCGGATGCACTGGCATTCCACGCTGTGGAGACCTGCAAGACAGACAACTGTGTACTACCGGAATTACCCTTTAAACACGAGTTATACCTGTCTGGTCTCGAGCCTGGCTTGCTCTATCGCTACGAGGTTACTCAGAATGGCGACCGCGCAGCAGGTAGTTTTCAGACAGCGCCCGTTGATGAAAGACCACTTCGGTTCATTGTTTATGCCGACAGCGAGACAGAGCCGGAATCAACCGGCAAACACGCATCCTGGCCGGGAATTGACGATGCGACCAGGAAACGAAAATACCCGGTTGATCAAACCACCGGCTACGCTCAAAACCTGAAAGTCATACAGCAGAGACAGCCTGGTTTTATTGCCATCGCCGGTGACCTGGTTCAATCCGGGGGCGAGCAGCGTGATTGGGATGAGTTCTGGTTGCACAATAACGGACTTGCAGCATCTACATTCATCATACCTGCGCTGGGCAACCACGATTATTTTGGCGGCCCCGGTGAGCTGGGAAAATATGTGACGTTGGATTCGGAAAGGGCGGTTCAAAAGTACAAGACCTACTTCGACCTTCCAGCCAATGGTTCAGAGAATAAAGCACACGCAGAAAGGTACTACGCACTCGATTACGGTGTCATTACGATGATTGTCCTTGATGGCACCAACGGTCAGCCTAACCGCAGCGACACTGATACCAACTGGAGACTTTTGGGTGAAGGCGAGGGTGGTGTGGCACCGGATTGGCACCCTGGCTCTGAGCAATACCGCTGGTTGGTGAAAGCGCTGCGTCAGGCGCAGGAAAAAAGCCGCTTCACATTCGTAATGTTTCACGGCGCGCCCTGGACTTCCGGTGTCCACGGATTACCGCCTGGAGAAGGTAATGGGCAGGACATATTGTCGGCGCTGCCTTTGCGGGTATTAACGCCGCTATTCATTGAATATGGCGTCGATGCTGTTTTCAATGGCCACGATGAGATGTATGAGCACTCCATTGTGTCCGGTTTTGAATCATCACCCGGTGGTGACAGGCGTGAACACGATACCCACTTTTACGATATCGGTATAGCCGGCGATGGATTACGCGGGCCGGTTAAAAACGCGACAAATCCCCATCGGGTTTTCCTGGCGCATACGGATGCGCCGGAAATATATGGCTCCGATGGAGTGCTTAAAGACGGTGGCAAGCATTATGGCCACCTGGAAGTTAACGTTCAGAGAAACCCTGACGGGCAATGGCAGGCACAGGTGGATGCGGTTTATATCTTTCCGCTTATCAATCCGGATGGCCAGGTAACCGGCTTTGAAAGACGTATATACGATGATTCATATACTTTGTTGGAATAATTTATTATTTTTTAGGTGATTTTCCGGTCTGTTGTGTTAATTTATTCATTGTTACATCAATAACCGGAATTAGCTGTTATGTCCTGTCTTGTAAAAATGCGGACAGTCCGGGAAGAATTGTCAGCCAATGAAAAGAAGATTGCTGACTTCATCCTGGATAATTCTGCACTGATAAGAGACTACTCCTCGCAAAACCTGGCGGCTTCTGTCGGCGTCAGCCAATCCAGCATTATCAAATTCAGCCAGAAACTGAACTACCGCGGGTTTACGGACCTGAAGCTTGCTATTCATGAGGCGGTGGTTAAAAGCAACCATGATGAACAGGCCGATGAGAATGGCAATGGTTCAAGCGCCAGGCCTGACTCGATCCAGCAACAGATTTACAAAATCAAGAATGAAGCACTGCTGACAACGATGGAGTTGAATGACGAAAAACGCATCCTGTCGGCGGTCAAAGTACTGGAAAAGAGCAGGCGGATACAGATTGTTGCACTGGGGGCGGGTTCCCTGGTGGCCAGAAATTTTGCCAGTATGTTGATTCAGATCGGCAAATCCGTGATAGCTGAGGTGGATACCTATATCCAGTTTTCCAGTATTGCCACGCTGGGTAAGGGTGATGCGGTCCTGGTGATCTCGTTCACCGGTCAGTCGGCAAAAATGATCCAGCTAACAAAACAGGCCAAAAAAGCGGGTGCAACCATCATTTCACTGACCAGTTACAACGCCAACCCCATCAGGTCACTGGCGGATGTGCAGTTGTTCTCCGTAAGCAAGCAGGGTGAGTTTGAAGTTCCGCAAATTATTTCCAGCGCCTCGAAACAACATGTGGTGGACATATTGTTCAGCTATATGTTGAAACGGGATCGAAAGGCCAAAGAACTTCTCGCACTCAGCCGCAAAGCTATAGAAAGCCTGTAGCTTCCATTTGCCCGTTCGGGGAGTCCATACCTATCAGTTCATCATAGGAGGGGCGCCTGCGAATAACACTAAAGTCATTTCCTTCCACCAGCACTTCGGGCACCAGTGGCCGGGTATTGTATGTGGATGCCATGCTTGCACCGTAGGCACCCACGTTTCTTATTGCCAGCAGGTCGCCTGCTTGCATCTTTGGAAGTTTCCGGTTGCGGGCAAAAGTATCTCCCGTCTCACAGATTGGGCCCACCACCTGGTACTGGCAAGTTTCTTTTTCGCCGGGGCTGCAGGGTACGATCTCGTGAAAAGCATCGTACATGCTGGGTCTTAGCAGATCGTTCATACCGGCATCAATAATGAGAAAGTGATCTTTTTCTCCGTCCTTGATGTAGGTAACGCGCGAAAGTAATATCCCGGCGTTGCCGACGAGAGAGCGACCGGGTTCGACGAGTATCTTGCAACCTAGTTGACCCAGTATGTCATTGGCCAGGGTTGCGTAATCGGTGATGGACGGGGGAGGCGGCTTACCATCCGCGTAGTCGATACCCAGTCCGCCACCGATATCGAGCACGGAAATATCGTGCCCCTGGCCCCGTAGTTCTACCGTCAACTCGGCAAGGCAGCGAAAGGCTTGTTCAAATGGTGCCAGCTCTGTTAACTGTGAACCGATATGGATATCAATACCCTGAACCCTGATACCCGGCAGTTCCGCCGCACGGGCATAGGCCTCGCGTGCCCGTGTCCACGGAATGCCGAATTTATTGCTGGCTTTGCCGGTTGAGATCTTGGCATGTGTCCCGGCATCAATGTCCGGGTTGATACGAAAGGCGATTGCAGCCTGCTTGCCTTCAGCAAGCGCGACTTCATTCAGCAGTTCCAATTCCGGTTCGGATTCGATATTGAACTGGAAAATATCCTGTTGCAGGGCAAAGCGCATCTCGCTGATGGTCTTGGCCACACCTGAATACACAATTTTTCCGGCAGGGATCCCCGCTTGCAGCGCTCGCCTGAGCTCACCTTCTGAAACAACGTCGGCACCCGCACCCATTTTGCCCAGTGCGCCGATGATGGCCTGGTTGGAGTTTGCTTTAACAGCAAAACAAATAAGCGAGTGCTCCGCTTTAAAATGTTTAAGGTAAGATCGATAGTTCTGTCTCAGGGTGGATGCAGAGTAGCAATAAACCGGTGTTTGCATTTGCGCGACGATCTTATCGACCGGCACGTTTTCGGCGTAAAGTTGCCCTTCACGGTAGGTAAAAAACGCCATGTGTATAATCTCGCTTACGGTGGTGAAAAATAATATATTATTATAAACGTGTTTTGCAGGAATATATAATTACTAACACACACCTTTGCCTAAAAGGATCATAAATAATAATGTCTGCTGACTGGCTGTCTGTTCTACCTCCTGTCGTTGCGATTGCCGTCGTATTGTGGCGGCGCGAGGTGATACTCGCTCTTTTTCTTTCGGTATTTACATCAGAATTGTTGCAACAATCATCGATCCTGAGCAGCATTCCAATGGCTGGCATGGAAACACTGGAAAGAATCATCAGCGTATTTGAGGACAAGGATAATGCACGTATCCTCATTTTCAGCCTGATGATTGGCGCTTTACTGGCCTACATTCGCCAGTCGGGCGGGGTAACGGCCATGGTGAGTTCAATTATCAATCGTGGAATTGCCCGCAATGGACGCCAGGCGGCTTTATTGACCAGTGGAGTAGGGGTCGCCGTTTTCGTTGAATCAAACCTCAGTGTCCTGACCGCTGGTATCCTGTCACGTGGCATTTTTGACCGTTTTGGGCTGAGCCGGGCAAAACTGGCCTACATTATTGACAGCACCTCTGCGCCGATATGCATTCTGATCCTGTTGAATGCATGGGGTGCGTATATCCTGGTGCTGCTCAATAGCTACGAGTTCGAAGTGACCGCCGCTCAGGTATTGTGGGGCACGGTTCCGCTGAATTTTTATGCGCTGGTCACGCTGGTTATCGTCGTGGCCACGGCCTGGACGGGCAAATATTTTGGTCCTTTGGCACACAGTAAAACGCTGCAGCATGAAGACAGTCAGGAAGACTTGGAGGTTGAGGGTTCACACCCGCTTTATATGCTGGTGCCACTTTTAGTTATGGTCGGCGGCATGGTCGGGTTTATGTTCTGGACCGGTGATGGAGTCCTGGCCGAAGGCAGCGGTTCCAGGTCGGTGCTTTATTCAACCGCGCTGGCCTGCCTGGTGGCCTATCTAATGATGCTGAAGGGTGAGAAGTTTACCCATATCAAGCTGGTCAAGATCGGTTTTGAGGGCATGGGTGAATTACTGCCACTGGTCACCATTGTGCTGTTTTCGCTGGCGCTCGGTGCCAGTTTAAAAGACCTGGGGACGGGTATATTCATTGCCGGACTGGTGGGTCAATATTTGCCGCTGTACCTGGTGGTACCCATGCTGTTTCTGGCCGGTGGCTTGATTTCTTTTTCGACCGGGACATCCTGGGGAACATTTGCCATCCTGATTCCGATTGGCGTTCCGCTGATACAGATTTTCGGTCTGCCACCGTCACTGGTGCTTGCCGCCATCCTGGGCGGGGGTATATTTGGTGACCATTGCTCGCCGATTTCGGATACCACGGCGGTTTCTGCGATTGCCTCCGGTTGTGATCTGCTTGAGCATGTGAGAACGCAGTTACCGTACGCGCTGGTGGCCGGTGGAATTACATTGTTGATGTACCTGGGGGTGAGTCTTGTTTACCTGTAAATTTATGTGTCATTGGCCCCTGCGCCTTGTGTGTCTGATTCTGCTTTGGTCCTCGGCGGCTTGGGCGGGCGAGCGTGCGGGTATCAGTGATGCCGCTGTGACGGAACTGGCCAGGCGGGCGATGTCGGAGTTCAATGTACCGGGCATGGCCATAGGCATCGTCAAGGCAGATAAAATACTGCTCTCCAAAGGGTTTGGTTTGCGGGAAATCGGTAAAGCCGAACGGGTTGATTCGGCCACTTTATTCAAGATTGCATCTAACAGCAAAGCATTCACCACGGCAGCACTGGCCGTCCTGGTCGATGAGGGACTGATTTCATGGGACGGCCTGGTGATCGATTATATTCCCGAATTCCGTATGCACGATCCCTGGGTGACCGCCGGGTTCACAGTGACGGATCTTCTGACACACCGCAGTGGTTTACCGGGATTCATCGGCGATATGCTGCTGTGGCCGGAACCCAATTCATTCACGCGGGAAGATATCATTTATGCATTGCGGTATTTCGAGCCGGTCAGCGGTTTTCGCAGCAAGTACGCCTATGACAACCTGCTCTATATCGTCGCCGGCGAGCTCATTCCACGCGTCACTGGCAAGCCCTGGGGTGAGTTTGTCGAAAGCCGCATCATGCGCCCGGCTGGGATGAAGCGCTGTTTTGCTGACAAGATTCCCAGAAGAGCAATGAAAAATGTCGCCACCCCCCACGGTGTGATCGAGGGGCAATTGTCCGTCATCGAACGCGGGCGTATCCCGCGTCAACCGCCGATTTCGGCAGCGGCAGGCGGGGTGATATGCAGTCTTGATGATATGCTGACATGGGCCAGGACTCAGCTGAACCAAGGCACGGCGCCCTCAGGGATCGAGTTATTCAGTGAGGTTCAGAGCAAGGAACTATGGAAGCCCCGTACACTGCGGAATGTCAGTGAGCGTGATTATGAGTTAAACAGGACGCATTTCAAAGCCTATGGGCTGGGCTGGCGGCTGGCTGATGTACACGGCTATAAAGAGGTCGCGCACACCGGAACACTGGCCGGCATGAAATCCTATGTTGTCCTTGTCCCGGAGCTGGAACTGGCTGTGGTGCTGTTGACAAACGGTTCGAGCTCCGCTGCACGCATGGCGGTGATGAATACCATTGTTCGTTCATTTATGCCGGTTGAGCAAATCGATTGGATCAAGTTTATTACGGACGAAGCAGAGGCCAGGTGGCAGGAACAAAAACTTAAAGTGGTAGAGGACAAACCTGAAGATGCAATCCTGCAGGTTTGTTGCATTCCTGAGCTGGAACAATTCACCGGGCGCTACCGGGATCCGTGGTTTGGAGATATCACCATTCGCCTTGAAAACGGCCAGTTAGTGTTTGCAGCAGACAAATCCCCGAAGCTGACGGGTGGTATGACTCACCATGATGGCAGCCGTTTTATTGTCCGCTGGGCGGACCGGACTCTGGAAGCTGACGCTTACGTTCTGTTTGAGCGAGGTCTGGATGACAAGGTCGTTGGTATCTCGATGACCAAGCTTGATCGCGGCGATTTCGATTTCGAGGATCTGGATCTTTCCAGGGTGGAGTGATGAACGTTTGCATTTCTGCCCAGCATCAAAGGTGGCGAAGGCAAACCTGATGCGACCAACCTCTGCAACCGTTCGGCTTGGCGCCATCGTTGACAATTATCGACTTGCATGTCGCCTGGCGCCCGGATCAAAGAGCATTGCCATCATCAAGGCTAATGCCTATGGCCATGGCTTACTAAAGGTTGCGCAAGTGCTTGAGCCCGAGGTTCCGGCACTCGCGGTCGCTTTTATTGACGAGGCCGTTCAATTAAGGGATGCAGGCATAAGCAAGTCGATCCTTGTCTTGCAGGGCGCGACGCATGCTGATGATATTGTCGAAGCAGCAGAGAACGACTTTTGGTTGCTACAGCATCATCAACGGCAGATTGAATGGGTGCTGTCTTCAAACCATAGCAAGCCGGTCAAGGTCTGGCTGAAGATGGACACCGGCATGCATCGCCTGGGTTTTGTGCCGGAAGCACTTGATCAGGTTTGTGCAGATCTGGCTTCATCACCTAATGTCCAGCGGGAGTTGGTACTGTGCACCCATCTCGCTTGTGCCGATGATATGAGCAATCCCATGACCAGTGAGCAAGTCAGTAAGATTCAATCCAGTTCAGGAAATCACAATCTTTCCATGAGCATTGCCAATTCAGCAGGCATCCTGTGTTGGCCCGAAACCCATGCGGAGTGGAACCGACCGGGTTATATGCTGTATGGCAACAGTCCGATGGTCTCATTTGACGGCGACTCTTTCGGACTGAGTCCAGCCATGACTATGAATTCTCAAGTTATCGCCATCAGGGATGTCAAAGCGGGGCAGGGCGTGGGTTACGGTAGCGACTGGGTGGCCAAAAAACACTCAAGGATCGGTACCATAGCCATCGGCTACGGTGACGGTTATCCACGCCACGCGCCGAGCGGTACCCCGGTGCTGGTTAACGGACAGCGGGTCCCCCTGGCCGGCAGGGTTTCAATGGATGCAATCACCGTGGATCTCACCGAGCTTGAAAACGTGGACGTTGGTGACCCGGTCGAACTCTGGGGGCAAGGCTTAAGTGTCAACGAAGTGGCATCGGTTGCCGGTACAATCGGTTACGAGATTCTCGCCGGTTTGACAGGGCGTGCACCGTTAATCTATCAGTCCTGATATCAGGTGTTCATTGTTTGCCGTAACTGTACACCGGTGTGCCATATTTTTTGCTGCTCTTTGGCATCACACGTGGTTTGAATTTTTGACCGTCAATAATCGGCCCGTTTCGAACACCATTCAACTTGCCATAATCAGATCGGGTGCCCGGTCTCCAAATGATCATGCTACCTCCTCCCGGAGCCTGAAAAAGCTGGCCCTGTTGCAGCGGTTTGCCATATTGTTGACGTCGGTAAACGTGCTGGTGGTCCTGAGTTTTGAAGGTGGCCAGGTTGTGCGCCTGGATGTCAGGTGCTGTGGTCAGCAGGAAAGTGGGTGCCAGTAACAATATCCAGTATTTCATGGTGTTTTACCTCGAGTTCGTTACAGACTTTAACACCGTCACTTGAACCTGAACTGAACGGCTAGTCACGGATTGGCTGGCGGTCCATTATTGAACCGCCGGGTTGATTCAGATCCTGGGTATTGGCCCTAGCGTTGTTTTTTGGCGTGGGTTTCTTTCACGGCATTCTTCCACATACGGTCTTCTCTTCTCTTGCGCAGATAGATTCCGAGCATGAATAACACGGCGATGAATGGCAGTGCCAGCAGACTCAAAACCCTTGGGTTCAGACCGCTGAGAGAACGCATAAGCTCATTGAAACTGACGGATTCGTTGCTGAAGATCACACCCAGTCCAGCGACGAATATCACGAAAAAGATTCCCAATACTACGTACTTGTTCATGTGTGTATTTTATAGTGCCATCACACTCGGCGTATAGCTACTTTCCGTATAAGCGGAACGAAGCCGCCTGGCATGTAGCCGCTTACTGAAGTGTGGATTCAACCAGTGAAAACTCTTTTGCAAGATTGATTAATCTCTCCTAACCTTAAGTGTAACCATTACAAAAAACCAAAAGAGGAGAGAAGTCATGGGTTCCGAAGTGATTATGCTTCGTAGTGCATGGGCAGATGCGCCTGACCTTGGGGATGCTGCTAAAGAATCTGCCCGCGTAAGTGATAATGAAATGCCGGATGATGTTCGCTGGGTTCGTTCTTATGTGTTGACCGAGCCTGACGTTAAGCTGGGAGAATGAAGACGATGAAAATTATCAAAAAAACCCTATTGTTCGTTTGTATTTTGGCCAGCGTTGTCGCGTGTGACCGGTCAACTGAACAAACACAGGAAATATCTATAGCTGAAAAGCAACCAAAAGCTGAGCCAGTAAATGAATCAGTAAACTTGCTGGAAATCAATGCTTCCGGCATGCGTTTCGAGAGTAATAACACCATTTTATCTGGCTGGACGACAATCCGTCTTAACAACAAAGACAATATGCTGCATTTCGCCATGGTGGTGCGTCTGCCTGATGGCGTAACAGCCACGATGTATTCCGATGATCTGGGGTCGGTATTTCAAAAAGGTTATGACCTGATGCTTGAGGGCAAGAGCGAGGAGGTTGCGGCTGTTTTTGACGCCATACCCGATTGGGTGCCGAGGTTAACCTATCAAGGTGGGCCTGGTTTCGTAAGCGGAAACAGTTCAGCACAATCGACTCAGTACCTGGAACCGGGTAACTATATAATTGAATGTTATATAAAGACCAACGGCATCTTCCATTCCTATAGCCCTGTGCCAGGTCAGCTCGCGATGCTGCTTCCGCTGACGGTTGCGGGTACACCTGGCGGCATGGCCGAGCCTTCGGCAAACGCAACACTCACGATTAATGAGTCAGGCATACAGCTGACTGGAGGAGAATTGAAGGCCGGTAAAAATTCAATTCGCGTGAACTTTGATACCCAGATCAGGTTCCCTTCATTTGTTGGACAGGACGTACATGTAATACGGATAGACTCAGTTGCCGATATTCAGGCTGCCCTAGACTGGATGGACTGGCAGACTCCAAATGGGCTTCTCGTGCCGTCCCCCGTGACGTTCCTGGGCGGAATCAACGACGTAATGCCTTCCGGAAGCAGCGCCTTTTTCTCCGTGGATCTGTCACCCGGCCGCTATGCCTTCATCGGAGAAGCACCGGAAGCAGACAAAAAGGGTCTACTTCTGGAATTTGAAATTCGCTAATTACACAAAACTTGCTTTTGTCTGCCTCTGGCCTAGGATGTGTGAAAACCCAAAACCCGAAATCTCAAATGGGAATTACTCTCTATATTTCTTAATTTCAGAGCTTTATGTGGGGTTTTTATGCCCAGATAAGCAGATGGATGGCTCATTTGTTAAGTGCTGTCCCAGAAACTAATGACCGCCAAATAGTTTTAAACAGCCTCGGCCGCGAACAGTTATAGGCGATTCTACAGGGTAGCATTCCGCTATCCAGCGTAAAGCGGTTATACGAAAGTCAATAATCCGGGTGCTGCGAAATGGCGGAATCGGCCACAAGCCGACATTCATGGCACTGATCAGCAACCCCACAACAGACTGACTATAATGTGAGTTAGTTTCGTTACATTTGAGGTGTTGATGCTACTAGGTCGATTGCGAGGACACTTGGCAGATCAAAACTGGCTAGCGGTTACAGTGGATATGACCGTTGTGTTGGTTAGTATTTTATTGGCTTTCCAAATCGATCGGTGGGCTGAAGATAGACGCGACCAACATCTGGAGGTCGAATATCTGCTTAGACTCAAGGAGGACCTTCAGATGGAGATAGGGCAAATGGATACTGCCCTGGGATATATCAATGATCGTATGCAGGCCGTTAGACTGTTAGAAAAGCTTGTAAAGAACCCGTCAAACGAAGGAATTTCCCATGCTTCCTTGCCATGGGCCATTGAAACGGCTACCTGGCGATCTTTCCCACAAATTGCTTCATTTGTATACAGGGAACTGCAAAGTACCGGTAATTTGGCATTGATTCAGGCGGAGTCATTGCGTCGAAATCTTGCTGGTCACTACACCATGTTGCAAAACGATGCACAGATAGGATTGGACCTCGACCTGCAACATCTATTTGACAGGAAAACGGCCGGCTTGCTGACAAGTGAGGAATTGATTGAAGTGGAGAAAACGGGTTCAGCGAATCACACTGCAAATATCAAGCCCGCAAGAACCTTGGAGATTGCCGAGGCTTTCAGCCAGAATCAGGATGCCATCGCGATATTGCCCAGCTTACTACACCATCACGCGTTTATTGAAAAAGTTATCATTCAAGCTAAGGAACGCACACAAAAACTCATTTTGCAGATAGATGAGTTAATCGCCCAACTGAAATAAGTGGTCAGGACCAATATCTGAGTGTCTGTTGCTGGCCGCATCCAGTCCTTCGTTTCGTTGGAAATAGAGCCTCGTGAATAACTGCTTACTGGCAAGAACCGGCACCTCGTGTCCTGTTATGACGTATAGCAGGAGTCAGCCAAATGCAGCCATACACCTGGTCGATATTTGTTTAACTCTATTGGTACTACAAATAGGATTATTGCAGTTGAAGTAGTACCATGAATTGAAAAACAAATTTCGACGGAAGAAGCATTTCTTTTCTGCAAGAACTCCGAAGACGCAAGGTGTTTCGACTTGCGGCGCTGTACATTGTCGGCGCCTGGGTCGTTCTACAGGTTGCAGATCTTGTTTTTGAGAATTGGTTCACGGCATCATTCTCGGTGCCATCATTCTGGGCTCTTAATAAATAAAAGAGCGGTGAAAACTTATGGATAGCAGCATGAGTGTTGAAGATAACGAGATGTTGGAAAAATGGCTTGATTCAGAGGAACCGATAGACCGAAATAATGCGGCCAAGGCGTTAAAAGAGGCCAAAAATATCCTGGATGGATTCGGCGTGTCCTTCTTTCTTCGACAGGGAACCTGTCTGGGAGCGATTAGAGATAACGATTTACTGCCGTGGGATGACGATGTCGACATTGGTTCGATCATTGGATTTCACGGTCTAACAGAGAAGTCACTTGATTCAATTATTGACGCTTTCAGGGATCACGGTTTTCTCGCCAGAATAGATCGCATGGGTGTCAGTCCGTATATACCACTCGTTAAGTACTCAACCAGAATTGACTGGCAATGCTATAAGGTGGTTGATAATTGCATAATCCAATATCCCTTCCTAAAATCTCCACTTAGCTTGTTTACGGAATTAAAGGAAATCACCTTTCTTGAAGAGACTTTCCTTGTGCCGAATCCACCTGAGGAGTACCTGCGTCTAAAATATGGGGAAGATTGGAAGACGCCCAAAAAACCTGGGGAATATGAAGAGGACGTGCTGCGACAAGTAGCCGAAATGCCGGCACCTAATAATGCGGGGAAACTCAGACAGTTGATTGCCAAATACCTTCCGTTGCGATGTCTAAGCTCAATTAAGATACTTGACCAACAGGGTAATCCGATGTGTGGTGTTGACGTCGACCTTGTAGGGCTGGGTTGTTTTAAAACCAATAAACAAGGATACGCACGCTTTTATGTTCCTCAAACAGATTACCATCCACTCACCATTAGGTTTGAAGATTATAAGGAAACCAACTATTTGCAAAAAATAAAACCCGCTACAACCTATACTTATCAACCTAAAAAGGCACTGCTTGAAGAATGTAATCCAGCCCAAGGCAGTAGCAGCATTTTAGTCGAGCAGTCCTATCATTAGTTACGCTCTGCACATCATGCGGCAAACAATTGCAAACATAACCTACCTTGTACGAGACTACGATGAAGCCATTGAATTTTTCGTGGAAAAACTCGGATTTGATCTTATAGAGGACACTTGCCTTGAACTGGAACTGCCTGGAAAGCGATGGGTAGTCGTTAAACCCAAAGGTACAGAAGGATGTTCGTTGTTGCTGGCCAAAGCGGTTGGTGTCATACAGACGTCTGCGGTCGGCAATCAATCAGGGGACAGGGTGTTTCTATTTTTACACACTGATGACTTCTGGCGGGACCACGAAACAATGAAAGTTAACGGCATTGCTTTTATAGAAACTCCGCGCAAAGAGGCATACGGAACCGTTGCTGTGTTTGAAGATCTTTATGGCAACAAGTGGGATTTGATCGAGCCTTTAAAAGACCTTCCTTAGGACCGTTGTTGGCCGTTTTGAGTCCTTCGTAGTGCTGAAATTCATGTCAGACAAGTAGCTGCTTTCTGGCAAGAACCGGCACCTCAATAGCTGTTATGGCGAATAGGAACTAACGGCCAATTGCGGCCCTTCGTGATGATGTGATTTATGTATCGGTCTAAATTAGTTTGGTAGCTTAAAATTGAACTCAATCTCAGCTAATTGAGCATCGGATACTCCCATTTTCTCCAGAAATAGCTCCCAGCGGGGATCATGTTGAATTGGCCAATACACGGGCCAATATCGTTCCCTGTTCCAATGTCTAACATCTTCATGCAGATCAAGCCGCTCAAATGCAGCGTCGGCGTCTCCCAACAGTGCGTAAAATCGCGCCCAGTTGGGATTTGGTACATCACCCTCCAGTTGCTTCATTTCCGCTAGCCCTGCCTCATACATCTCTGTCATACCCATTTGCTGGTAGAGCCAAATCAAAAGCCAGGTCTTAAGTAGTTGGTCTTTCGAGTTCTGAACCACTTCCAATGCCTCCTGGTGCTTTCCATTTGCGGCCAGTGTAATGGCTAAAAACAATGGTACCCATTCTGGGCCATCCGGGTTAAGTTTGACCTCCTGGCGCCAATATTGCTCTGCCTCTTTTGAACGCTTATCCATTAACAAAGTAAGACCCATATTCACTGAAGAGCTTAGAGGGTTCCGACTCATCGCAAACCGCGCCAATTGCTCCGCTTCATCGAACCGACCCAGGGACTGCAAAAGCCAGATTGCTCGAGTTGTTAAAGTCTCATCGTTGGGATCAATTTCAAAAGCGCGCTCGAAGTGCCTGGCCGCGTTTTGCAGGTCATTTATATACGTAGTTAAGACACCCAGTAGGACGTGGGCTGGGGCGTAATAAGGGTCCAGCCTAAGCGCATTCTCTGCTGCTGAAAATGCAAGACCAAGAGTCACTTCGTCATAACTAAAATTATTGATTTGATATAAGTAATTATGCCCCAGCCAGACCCAGGCTGGAGTGTATTTCGGATCAATGAGAAGAGCTTGTTTGAGTTTGGATATGGAAGAAGCTACATTTTCTTCAGTAAAGAATTGCCACTTTGCCTGGAGGTACAATGAATACGCTTCAGGATCAGTTCGCTGAACCCGCGGTACAGCGCCTAAAAGATCCACTTCCAGTTGCCGGGTGACTAGAGTAGCGATCTCGTCCTGGATGTCGAAAACGTTGCTATACGACCGCTCGAAAACTCTCGACCACAGATGCGTATCGGAATGGGCCTCGATCAGTTGCGCGGTAATACGCACCTGATTATTGGCCTTTCTTACCGAACCTTCGAGGACATAAGCGACATTAAGCTGCTTGGCGATCGTCGGAATGTCGAGGTCTTTGTCCTTGTATGTAAACGCCGAGGAGCGCGAGATCACCCGCATTTCTGGTATCTTGGATAGCAGGTTCAGCAGTTCCTCAGAGATGCCGTCGGAGAAATACTCCTGCTCTGGGTCGGAGCTCATATTCACAAACGGTAAAACCGCTATTGACAGGTCACCGAAGGACTCGACCAGTGCATCCGAACGGGCCTGCTGGGCCGTCTCCTCGACGATTTCAGCAACCATTGCAGGCACCAGTATGAACCTGTCAAAAGCAAAGTAAGCCAGTGCTAATGCCAACACGACCAGGATGACACGGTCCAGTTTCTTACCAGTGACCTGGGTGATTGACTGTTCGCGGTCAACATCCACGTCTTTTTTCAGACCCTTCTGGGGTAATCTCGAACACCCAGGAAAAAATCAGACTTGGTATGAAACCGATGGATAACACAATGACTACTAGGCGGGCGGGCGTGTCACCAAAACCAAACAGTGGAAAGATGGTCTCGGCAACCTGGATGATCAGCCATGCGGCGACAATGTAGGCGGCCCCTACTCGAAGGACGTTGCGACGCTTGAGTTCATTTAGAAAGGACAAGAGTTGGCTTCTTATGGTCCATTGTTACCCCAAGCGTACTCTTCTAGTCTGAGAATGCAAAAAGAACCGCTGAATTGAAAATGATTGGTGGTGTCCTGAGGGGCCGTTATTGGCCGATCTCGGTTATTCGTTTCTCTTGAAATCACGCATGGTGAATAACTGCTTACTGGCAGACACCGGCCCCACAACTCCAGACACGGCGTATAGCGGAAACCGGCCTATTCTGTTGAAAAACTCCAAATCCAAAAAACGTCGATTTTCTGCTAAATACCATTCACTTGGAAAATCCAATTCGTTTCGTGTGCTCGGTAGCATCAGTTGCATCACAGCGAGCTTTTGAGTGAAATCCATACCCCCTCATACCAAGATTAATTAAGTCTGCCTGAGGAGCCAAGATTTTTTCATCGACCTCGAAAACAGAGTTTTTCAACAGAATAGGCCAATAGCGACTATCGGCAATCCATAGTCTGCGGTTACGACCCGTCTCATTCGGCCTTAGGGCATTTGAAACTCTGGTGCGAGTACAGCGTTGGCATTGGTTGTTATTGTAATGCGAAGCTCTTTAGCTGGCTGGTACTCAGGGTCATTTACGAAGCCCCGCACAGCTTCTTCTGATGGAAACCGTAAGACAACAACGCCTTTCTCCGGGCTACCTTGAAGCGGCTCTGCTGCGTCAAACGATGCAACGACTATTTCTCCGTTATATTTGGCGATAAATGGGAGGACCAAAGGAACGTACTCATTTTGGTACCTCTCGAGGTCGGTGATTGTGTGCGTCAAAATAAAGTAAGCGCTCATGTGTTTCCTCCAAAATCGTAGGGTTATGGGCAACGTCTGCTATGCCTTAACAATTGCCGACTATCGTAATCGTAGCACACGACATTCCGCTGTTGGCCGTTAGTACCTATTCGCGATACTGCAGGACGACCGTCAGCTATATGGCGTAGAGCGGCCATTTGATAGCCAACAATTTGAGAATTTTGAATTGGCGGAATCGGCCATTACCGGATATTCGCAAAACATGAAGAGCCAAGTTTAGTGGCAGCTGAATGTACTTTAAAGAAAAGACGATGGCGTGAAGTAGTTCCAAGCAACATTACGACACATTTCAGCGATGTGCCCCAAACTCGAAAACATTTCATTGATCCAGATCAAGTAAACTTATTGACTTAGGTCAATCCATCCCATCAAAAACATTTGTAGAATCAAACTTCGTTTAAGGGGGAAATCCCTTTTAAATGACTAAAATTAATGTAAAAAAGACGACTGTCAGGGGATATCACAATGAAAAAATACTCACTCGCGGTTTTATTCGTAGTGTTGGTTTCAATTGTAGCGCTCTTTTCTGCGTCAGCGAACGCCACCCCCGTGGTTTGGTATCTGAGCGGGGTCACATACGAGGATGGTGGTACAGCATCAGGTTCCTTTACTTACGATGCGGATACCAATACGTATAGCGCTATTAGCGTCAGCACCACTGCGGGCTCTATCATCACAACCGCGAAGTCCTATGATGTCATCAAATCTGGCGTAGGGTGCAACACCCCTGAGGTTTTTTGCATTATCAATAGCGCTGACGTGGCCAATTGCGCGGGCAAGACGGGTGGAACGTTCGCGCATTCCGGCACACCACTTACTAACGCGGGCGGAACTATCGCCTTAACGTTCGCGAGAGAATACACCTTCGAGAACTTTACTTGCAGCACTGTTGGCGCACCACAAAGATTAATGACTACTGGTTCCTTCACAACCAATCTAACCACTACCTACTCTGTTGGCGGTAATGTCTCCGGATTAACAGGCAGCGTCACGCTTCAAAATAATGATGGTGATGACATCATCAAAACCACCAATGATGGCTTTACCTTTCCGGCACAGGCAGAAGGTAGTGACTATGCGGTTACCGTATCAAGTCAACCTACAGGGCAAACCTGTACTGTTACGAATGGTAGCGGTACGATTGCAACTGCGGATATTAATAACGTCTCCGTGGCTTGTGTAGACGATATTGCTCCATCAGCACCAGTAGTGCCTGTTCCCACTACGTCTCAATGGGCTCTGATTTTGTTATCAATGTTAATTGGCTTGATGGTATTCGCTAATAGAAGACGTCTATTCTAATAGTTAACCAATCTGATGAAATAACTAAGGGTCACTACGGTGGCCCTTTTTATTGGACGTCCAAAAAGTCTTCAGTGTGTCGTTAGCATTTGCATGGATTTTAAATTTCTAAAGCTGATTCTGAGGTACAAGAAGTTATTAGATAAATACGGTAAATCAATATCTCGAAGGGCCGCTGTTGGCCGATTCCGCCAATTCAAAATTCTCAAATTGTTGGCTATCAAATAGCCGCTCTACGCCATATAGCTGACGGTCGTCCTGCAGTATCGCGTATAGGTACTAACGGAAGCGGTCGTCTATCATTTACTTACTCTGGCACTTTACTCTGATCCCATAGCTTCTGGGTATGACAAATCATTGGCCTTTAAGGTCAAGCGAACTCGAATTCATTTCCCTATGATCCAAACTGGATTTTCACTAGCACCTGAGGAAAAGTACATATGCGAAAATTGTCAGCGCGAATAAGAAAAGCGGCATACATGGCCGTCATCGCGACAAGTTTTTGGGTGTTGGCCAGTCCGGTGTTCTCAAGCACACTTTCTGGTGAGAGGGTGATCCACTTGAAAGGGACAACAAACACTCGCGATATTGGCGGCTACCAGACCAATGACCTGAGCATCCTTCGCTGGGGACAGATTATTCGCTCCGATAAACTGTCAAGACTCACGGCCAACGATTTCCAGAAGCTCGAAGAGATAGGCCTAAAAACGGTCATCGATTTACGCACGAACAAGGAACACGATCAATCACCAACAGTCTGGCTGGGTGATAATCCACCCCAATTTTTCCATTTTCCGGTTGGTGACGCCAATAATGACTGGTTCACTTCACAGCGAAAAATGATAAAAAGAAACAGGTTCACACAGGAGCAGTCCCTCGAGCACATGGTCGAAGGTTATCGCATGATTGCAGAAGAAGGAACATCAAGCTACCAGAAACTGATGGAGGTCGTGCTCGATGAATCTAACTGGCCTGTCCTGATTCACTGCAACGCAGGCAAAGACCGCTCGGGTGTTGGGGTTGCACTCATCCTTGAAGCCCTGGGTGTGGACCGTGAAACCATCATGGAAGAATACCTGCTGACTAACGAAATTAGCCGAATTGAGGAGAAAGCTGTTTTTCTCTCCAAACAGAGCAAAAATTCCAGCAGGGGAAACAGATACAGCAAAGGTACACCGGCCAGTGCCTGGCTTCCGATTGTAGGCGTGCGAGCGGAGATGCTGGAAGCTTTTTATGCCAGTGTGAATGAAAAGTACGGTTCCATGGATGCTTTTCTGACCGAATTAGGTGTTGATCAAGAAGCCCGCCTTGCACTCGCGGCATCTCTGACCCTTTAATTGCAGGTAAGCGACTGCATGGTTACATTCATAATCAGGCTTTAATCTTCGGAGTACACCTAACACATACTCGTATAGATATTTGGTCGCTGAAAAGTCGGATGCAGTGAGGCGGTGGGGTTGAATGGCCGCTGCTGGCCTTTCTGTTATATACAACGATGAGGGTCGACATTCCGGTTGTACCGACAAAGCGGTTATAGGATAAGCGTAAAATTCAGCGAGGCTAATAACTGGATTCGGCCAGATATAGTCATTGAAGTTCCTAATTTCGACTATCTTTGAAGTTAGTTTTGACTTGCTGCCAGACCTATTTTTCTCAAGAAGATTGGCCAGCGTTCATCATCGACCAAACTGGAAAGGAAAGGGTCATGCAATAACTCATGAAGGCCACTATCCCGTTCGGAATATGCGGTTTCCAACCACTTGAAAGCTTCTGATTTTTCACCTCGCCAAGCATGAATTTCGGCAATCTGAAAAGGGCCATCAGGATGGCTTGCTTTAAATTCCTGTAAAGTCATTTCAGCTTCTTTGTGCCTACCTAATGAATACAGTGCCAAAGGGATAGCAAAATCTTGCCACCAACTGTCACTGTCCCGTTTGATCATTTCCAATGCTTCTTCTGGTTGGCCTCTTAATAGAAGTATTTGTCCCAGTCTCATATGAATGCCAGGATATTTTTTGTTCAGCTTAAGAACGTGGTGGTATCTTTGCTCTGACTCCTCCAATCTTCCCGCATGCATTAAAACCAACGCTAAGTTCTGGTGATTTCCCAGGTTAAGTGGATCACGTGCAATTGCCCTCATATTTATGTCGATGGCTTCTTCCAGCCTTCCTAGAGTGAAAGAGAGCACTCCAGTTGCCCGCAAAACAGTGGCATTGCCTGGGGCCAATCTGGCCGCTTCTTGATATGACTTGTCAGCTCCTCGCCAGTCAAAGTCATAGACCATACGTATCCACCCCAAGCTTGCATATGCCTCTGGCAAACTCTCATCTAGAAAAAGAGCCTGATTTACGGCCTCGCGGGCTAACGACATTCCCTCATCGCGATCTATATATCCCCAACTAGCTTGTTGAGCGTATGCGATGGATAGCCCCGCCCACGCTTCTGCATAATCTGGGACGATCTCAAGTGCTTCCTTGAAAGCTACGACAGCATTTTCCCAATTCTGCTGGTCTCTGAGGTCATTGAAATAGCGACCTTGCAGGAATAACGCATATGCTTCTGAGTCAGTTATTTTGGCCTTTAGATGCTCAGCTAGCAACGTAACCTTTAAATGATCTACAACTGTAGTTGCGATTTCATCCTGAATAGTGAAGATGTCATCAAGAGTCCGGTCAAAAGTCTCTGACCACAGTTGTGTGTCCGATTGCGCTTCTATTAACTGCACCGTAATGCGTACGTTGTTACCAGCCTTCCTTACCGAACCTTCTAAGACATGCGCAACATTTAGTGTTCTGGCAACCTCTGGAATCGCAATGCTTTTGCCTTTAAAGGTAAATGCTGATGACCGTGAGATAACCCTCAGTTCCGGTACTCTAGCTAAAAGGTTTAGCAGTTCCTCCGAAATACCATCAGAGAAATACTCCTGTTCCGGATCGGCACTCATGTTGACGAATGGCAGTACCGCAATGGACTTGTCTCCGTAGGAATCCACAATCGCTTCAGTACGTCCTTCCTGGCGAGCCTCTTGCGTGGCTGTGGCCAGTTCATCCGCGTCGCGTGCTGGGTCAAGCACGAACTTGTCGAAGGCGAAGTAAGCCAGTGCCAGTGCCAGTACGGCCAGGATAATGCGATCCAGTTTCTTGCCGGTGGTCTGGGTTATTGACTGCTCACGATCAACATCCGCATCTCTCTTCAAGCCTTCCGGTGTGATCTCAAACACCCAGGAAATAATCAAGCTTGGTATGAAACCGATGGCCAGCACGATGACGACCAGGCGGGCAGGTGTATCGCCATAACCAAACAACGGAAAGATGGTCTCGGCAACCTGGATCAATAGCCACGAACTGACAATGTAGGCGGCCCCTACACGAAGGACATTACGGCGTTTGAGTTCATTGAGAAAGGACAAGAGTGATTCCTTAAACCCACTGATGTCGTTAAGCGTACTCGTTTAACTGGAAAATGCAAAAAGAACCGCTGAATTGTAAATGGTTGGTGGCGTCATGAAGGTCCGCAATTGGCCGTTCTCGGTTATTCGTTTCTCTTGAAATCACGCATGGTGAATAACTGCTTACTTGCAAGAACCGGCACCTCAATAGCTGTTATGGCGAATAGGAACTAACGGCCAACAGCGGACACTGTGATTAAGCTGGTCTATACTGTTTTTTAGAGTCTGCCCATGACCCGCGGAGGGGTGGGCGCGTCACTTCGGTGGTGACCTGTTCCAGGCTCAGTCGGCTGGTATCGAGATGCACGGCAAGAATCCCCTGGCTATCGATGTCATGCGTGAAGCGGGTGTGGATATTTCCCTGCAGGAGTCCACTAGACTGACTGATCAAAACCTGGCCGTGGCAGATTATGTGGTTACTGTTTGTGGCCACGCGGACGAGAATTGTCCGGTTCTACCAGCCAGAGTGCGCAAAGAACATCGGCCGCTCGATGAGCCTGCCAAGGTGGTCGGCGCAGAGGAGGCGGTTATGGTTGCTTTCAGAGACAGCCGTGACGATATTCGACTCAGAGTCGAGGATTTTATTCATCGTTTGAGTGATGAGTTAAGGCAAGAACGTAATGACTGATAAAAGCGGTAGTGTGCAGATGGGCTTTTTCGAGCGATATCTGACTGTCTGGGTCGTTTTCTGTATTGGTGGTGGGATACTGCTTGGGAAAGTTGCGCCAAGCATCGCCAAAACACTCGACGGAATGGCGATCTATGTCAATGATGCGCCTGTTGTCTCGATCCCGATTGCTTTGTGTCTGTTTTTCATGATGTACCCGATCATGGTCAAAATAGACTTCCACGAAGTCGTTAAGGCCGGAAAGGCGGTGCGCCCGGTAGGTCTGACGCTGTTTATCAACTGGTGTATCAAACCTTTCACCATGTATGTGATCGCCAGTTTCTTTCTTGGCAAGATGTTTCTTGCATTTATAGGTCCTGATGCGGTCGATCTCGTCAAGATACCGCTCGGGCTAAACATGTCAGTGGGCGAAATCTACGGCGCGGGACAAGTGGTCCTTGTTGATGGCGTAAAGATGCTTGAAGTGCCGCTTTGGCGCAGCTATCTCGCCGGCTGCATTTTGCTTGGTATTGCCCCCCTGCACAGCGATGGTGCTTGTCTGGGGTTACCTCTCCAAAGGTAATGACGACCACACGCTTGTTATGGTCGCAATCAATTCGCTAACCATGCTGGTGCTGTTTGGCTTTTTGGGCGGGTTCTTGCTTGGTGTGGGCAAGTTGCCGGTACCCTGGCAGGCTTTGGTGCTGTCTATCAGTATTTATGTCGCGCTACCTTTGGTCGCGGGTTACACCTCGCGTAAGTGGATCATTGCGACTAAAGGCGAGCAGTGGTTCAGGGAATCATTTCTGAGATTCCTTACGCCCGTAACAATCACTGCATTGTTACTAACGCTGGTGCTGCTCTTTTCGTTTAAAGGTGAAACGATCGTCCAAAAGCCATTAACGATACTTTGGATAGCCATTCCGTTGTTTGTGCAAACGGTGGTGATATTTGCATTAGGTTATGTACTGGCAAAGACGATGGGGCTCTCGTACGAAAATGCTGCACCGACAGCGATGATAGGCGCATCAAATCATTTTGAAGTTGCCATCGCAACGGCCGCTATGCTTTTTGGTTTATCGTCCGGTGCGGCACTGGCCACCGTAGTCGGTGTTCTTATCGAGGTGCCGTTAATGCTCTTGCTCGTAAGGTTCTGCTTGGCAACACGGGGTTGGTTCGAGCCTCAGACCGGGCAATGAAGGAGAAAAAAGTTATTGCTGAGTGACAGCTTTTGGCCGTTTCCAGCTATACACAATTTGAGAAGGTGACGTTCCACTCTTCGCGACAAAGCAGTTTTTCGCCAGGTGTGATTTTCAGTGGTGCGGATAACTGCAGTCGGCCAATTGCAGCCGTTAACGTCCATCTATTCTTGTTCGGCCGCACCTTCTGAATTACCCACTTCAACCGGCCATTCAGCGAATTTAATTATCCAAACACAGATATGCCGTGCACCCCAGCCACTGTTCCAAACACGGTGATCAGGCTTAGTGCCAAGAGTATCTTGTGCATTCGATGAAGCAGTGCAAATGCTCGATCACTGTTTTCAGTGGCCATCAACTTGAAACGACGGTGGAGAACCAGCGGCTCAAGAACAAACAAGACGAGGGTGAAAACCAACCAAATCAGTGTCATTAGGTGAATCCACCAAAATTGAATTTGCTGGTAACGCCCCCAAGCCTGCATGTATTCCAACATATAAAACCCGGTCAGACCCGTAACCAAAGTGACTATCCGGGCTTGGAAAGCAAACTTGCCTTCCAATTGCTCGAACAGGACGAGTCGCTTATCCGTATCAACCATTTTTCGCAGAGAAGGAATCAGCGTGGTGGTAACGAAAGCCACGCCACCAATCCAGAGCACAACACCAACAACATGAAGGGCGCGAGCCAATCCAAAATAAATGAAATCTTCCATAATCTTTTCTACTTACAAGCCGAATCCCGGCCCGGGATACCCGTTTATTATAAAGGGAAAAAAAGTAAAGAAAATTGTCTGGATTTTCATCTATACCGATCGGTTGAAGGCAATTGAAATTCCGCTCCTGGCCGTTAGCTGCTATTGGCATCCTGATTGAGTGAATAGCCGCTATGCGCGTGAAAGCCGTCGTTCACCAAATGTGAATTTCAATAATCTGAAGGACTGCTAACGTCCAAGAGCGGCCCTTCGTCTTCTAACCCTTCGTATAGCTGCAAACGGCCACAAGCTGCCCTTCAGGTTATCGCC
>PVMK01146424.1_pt1 | contig 36185 bp, 34 predicted proteins | sample 1853481 | NCBI WGS metagenome assembly PVMK01 (sample SAMN08533507, study PRJNA380276) | Marine sediment metagenome, whole genome shotgun sequencing project. | reverse complement strand
TGTCCTATTAATATTGTTGTTATAAGTATTATTATTGTATTAGACTCCACCACAATAATTAGAATAACTGAGGGATTATATCTCTTAGTAATTTGGATTTTTCCATAATTTTATTATCTAGAGACTAACGAACCGTACTGTGAAGAAGAAAAATAATAATCTAACTCCGCAACAAACTAAAGTGCTATATAAAAGACATTATACAGGTGCTTGGGTAAGAACAGGAGGGACGCTGCTAATCTGTATTTTCTTTATTATTAGTTGGGTCAATAATTCATTTACTGATGAATCTTTTAAAAGTATAATATTTGCGGCACTTATCCTCATAGCTATTAATCCTCCTTCGTTATTGATTTTGAAGAAGATACGCAATCGCAATGTATACGCATTTTATTCATTTTTTATAAATATTATTGAGATTACATGTTACATCGCCATGATTTATTTTGCTGGAGGGGTACACGCAAATTATTTATTATTAGTTCTACCTATAGCAATTGCCTATGTGGGAGTTGCAGCACCTCGATATATAACATTCGGCGTGGCTGCGGTTTGTATACTTGAATACAACTTGATGATTTTTTTAGAGCATTACCAAGTAATACCTCATCAAAATCCTCACTTTGCTTATGATTTTACCTTCGTTGATATCCAATCGGTCGGATTGGGAGCTTCCGTACTGCTTATTATAGCGGGCTCTATGGCTTCTTCCATTGGAGGTGCATTAAAAAAGAATCGAGACAACCTGCTAAGGAGAAATCGCGAATTGAGTCGAATCAGTAAAATCGCCAAAGTTACAAGCCAGACCCTTGACTTTGATGAGATATTAGACTCAACATGTAAAGAACTTACCAGCTTGTTCCCAATTCGATATGCGGCTATAGGACTGATTGATGATAAAAATGAAAAAGTCGTAATTGTTTCGTTTCATTCAAACGATTCTCAAACGAAGAGCCTCGTTGGCATTGAACTTGATCTGACCGATTTCGATACAACAAAGGACATGCTTGAGTCAAAGGAACCGCTATATATTCCAAAAGCCGATACAAGTCCAATAACTGCCCAACTCCATGATGACCTTAAAGCCGATGGCATAAAAGCCATGTTATTTACTCCGCTTATAAATCGGGGGAAATCCATTGGCACTATAGGGATGCCGACTTTAGATCCAAATTATATCTTTTCAGAAAGTGAGATTAACCTAGCCCAGACTATCGCCAGTCAAGTCGCTTCCGCAATAAGTAATGCACAGCTATTTTCTAGGACAGAATTGAAGCTTGATGTGGCTGAACATGACCTTGAGATTGGACGTGAGATTCAAACAGGATTTCTCCCCACAACAATGCCAATTGTAGAGGGATGGGAAATATATTCTCGATTTATTGCTGCTAGGCAAGTAGCAGGTGATTTTTATGACGCTTTTCCAATAGGTAATAAGGGAAATATAGCCTTCGTAATAGGCGATGTTTGTGATAAAGGCGTTGGTGCAGCTTTGTTCATGGTAGTTTTTCGAAGTTTGATCAGATCGTTCAGTATAGCTCAACAAAACAGCGAAGATATCGCAAAATATTTATTAAACATCATTGAATCTGTTAATGACTATATCGCACATACACATAACCAATCAAATATGTTTGCAACATTATTTATGGGGTTTCTTGAAACCAGTACAAACAAACTACACTATGTGAATGCTGGGCACGATATTCCAATTATTGTTAGTGCTGATGGCACCCTAAAAACTCGACTTGAACCAACTGGACCAGCTGTAGGGCTCATGACAAATATGGAGTTTATTGTTAAGAACGTTACATTCGATTCAGGAGATATATTATTTGCATATACAGATGGTGTGGTGGACTCCAGGAATATAGCTAATAAGCCATTCAAAGAAGAAACATTGATAAATAATTTGAATCGACCGTTTATTTCCGCACTTAGTTTATTGACCCATATCGAACAAAGAGTTACCGAACACATTAAAAATACCTATCAATTTGATGATATCGCCATGTTAGCCATAAGGCGATCTGATAAGAAAAATATTACACACCACGAAATCACAATTCAACCCATAATAGCAAACCTATCAATAGTTCGACAGTTTATTGACCATGCTTCTGAAGGTATGAAATTACAGCCTGATATTGTGTTCGCGCTCAAATTATCATTGGATGAAGTTTGTACAAATATTATCACATATGGATATCCTGGAGGAGAAAAAGGACTAATAAACATCAATTTTAGAAAAGAAAAACAACGTGTTGTGCTTACTATAGAAGACGAAGGAGTAAGCTTCGACTCATCCATCTCAAAGGAGGTAGACACTAAGGCAGATCTAAAAGACCGTGAAATTGGAGGAATAGGACAACATGTTATTGCGACGATGGTGGACGAAATCCAATACGAGAGAACAGAAAAAAATATTAATCGATTAACGCTAACAAAAAAAATACATAAATAGGAGATTATAATGAAAATCAAATCCAAACGGGAGGGGAAAGTTATCATCGTGCGACCATTTGGGGAGTTGGACGCTTTGACAGGACCAGAATTAAAAGATTATTTTAAAGAAAAGCTTAAAATTAGTAGCAATCTAGTTGCTGATTTATCTGCTGTGGATTTTGTTAGTAGTGCAGGTCTTCGTGTTTTTCTTGGAACGGTTAAAGATGCTCGAAGCAATGGTGGTGATTTGCGCCTGACTGGAGTAAAAAAAGATGTTAGTAAGATCTTAACCGTATCGGGATTTGATCGTATCCTTAAAATTTACCCTAATGTAAGTAATGCTGTAAAAAGTTTTTAAATAAATTTAAGAAGGGAGCAAAATCCTAAATGAAATCTAAGAATAGCAAACCAAAGATAGGACTCATCATCGGCAGCGGCGGGATCAAAGCACTTGCGGCAATATCATTGTTTAAGTTTTTGGAAGAAGCAAAGATCGAGGTTGATCTTCTTATTGGTTGCAGTGGTGGTAGCTTGGTAGGTGGATATTGGGCTTCAGGCCATAATGCTCAATATCTTCGTGAGAATACTGGAGAGTTGTGGAATCGAGATCTTTTTTCTCAAACAGACTACCGCACTCTACTTTCAATTGCAGGGTTACCGTTCGGACGTTTTAGCCTTAAAAATGGTTTAATAAAAAAGAACAAAATTATAAATCAATTGAAAAAGATATGGGGTGACCTGAGGGTCGAAGATTTACCTCAACGTATGTTTTTCCATACAACCGATGTATTAAGTGGTGATCCAGTAATGCTAAAGAAAGGACTTGTGTGGCAAGCGGCATACGCATCATCTGCTCTATTCCCAATGCTTCCGGCATTAGAAGTCGATGGTCGTTGGCTTATTGACGGTGCTTATAGTTCACCGTTGCCTATCATGGAAGCAGTACAGGAAGGTATGGATGTGATTATTGCCATGAGTTTTGAAGAACTCACCACTGACCCATCTAAAGGACTTTTGTCCTACTTTATGCGAACTTCTGACTATATGCAACGCTGGCTCAGAAGAAACCAGACAGCGCTATCGGTCGATTTACACCATCATGAAATCATTTTCGTGAATGTTGTTTTTGACCGATACATCAGTCTTCGGGCTACCCGCAGGATTCCTCAGATTCTTGAAGCGGGGGATCGTGTGGTGGAAGAGCATAAAAATGAAATCCTATCCGCAATCAAGACCTATTCTTCCAAAAGTTGAATACTTCAAGTAATTACTAGTAAAAAATCCTTCGCTCTATGTCTCAATAGTCCACTGCTATTTAGTTGATAAAACCTTCGTAGTCTCCATACAAAACGTATTCATAACAGGATAGTGTGTAAGAAGTACTATTACGAAATTATTATTAAAAGGTGAAACCGTGCGAACCAGTCATTGCCCCTAGAATAGCAATAATACTCAGAGTTAATAAAACGATATGCAATCTATGGAGCCATTTAAAAGATTTGTCGCTATTTTTTATCGCTTGTTCTCTAAACCATCGGTGTAGAACTAATGGTTCAAGTATAAATAGAACAACAGTAAAAATTAACCACACTAAAGTCATCAGATGTATCCACCAATATTGGATTTGTAAGTAACGATTCCATGCGTTTAAAAAATAGATCATGTATAAACCAGTAATACCTGTAAGCAGTGTTGATAATTTCGCCTGAAAAGAAAACTTACCTTCTAATTTTTCAAATAAGCTCAAACGGTCATCTTGATTTGCCATCCTTTTAATGGAAGGAATTAATACTGTTGTTACAAATGCTACTCCTCCAATCCAAAGCACAACGCCTACAATGTGTAACGTCTCTGCTAATATAAATATATTAAGATCTTTCATGCGCGTAAGTTATTTATGTATTAGGTAAAATCAGATAATTTAAAAACTCATTAATTCAGTCCGAGATCAAATTATCCAAAATTTATAGACCAAAACCCATCGTTTTTGGTACACTCAAATTAGCCCGTTTGTTTTGGCACACGTTTTTGGGACTAATTAGGCGCAGGAATCCGCAGACGGCGTATCCACAATGTGGATACATTTGACTAATTACTAAAGATTAATACCCAAAATCATTCTAATCATCATTTCGGGTTTATCGTTTTTAATATCTGTCATTGCTATGGCTGAGCCTAATGCTACATAAGCTTTACCAGTTCCGTGTGATATTACAGGGCCAATGTAATGTCCATTTTCACCGCCTCTTGCTTCTAATCCAACTTTTAATAGTCCGTCCAGTCTATAACTAATTCCAGCATTGTACTTTAATTCTGATTCCCATTCACTATTCTTATACTCATATTCAAAAACGGGATTAACAGCAATATTGATTTTGCCAAAATCTTTCGCAAGAATTAATTTGCCTTCATAACCGTGTTCGGAGAAATCAGGTTTTCCTTTATACTCAAAATAAAGTAGTGGGTCAATTAAGTAATCACCTTTTTCTCCCAATCTATACCTAAAGCGTAGTTTATAACCAGTATACTGAAATTGTGATTCAGGTAATTGCTTAAACACTTGATATATTGAAAAATCAAATCGGTCAGTCATTCCAACTTCTATTTCTATATTGTGTTCTGTAGTTGTAACTCCGTTAAACGAATTAGATGATGGTGTTGAGAATGAAAGGTAGTGTTCTAATTCCACTTCTCCAGCTTCCATCGTTTGATACTCATAAGTCCAAACATACGACCTTTTATCCGCCCTAACTATATTTGTAAGTAATACTAAAGCTATTGTTATATATATAAATTTGTATTGTCTCATTTATTCTCCGTTGATTTTAAGAAGTTTCCTGCGAACGTTTTTATAATTTATTATATTACTAAAGTTCCAATTAAAAACAATTTTCATGAAATGAGGTTATAATGACAATCCTCTTTGAATGCTGAAAGCCTCCATTTATTAGGCCGGCTGTTTTGGGACACGTTTATTAAATTTATTGTGGAGCATTGGTTAGAAAACTACTGTAGGAGCTTGCCAAGTGATAGGATCGCCAATTATACCACGAACATAACTAATAATTTCCATCCATATGGGAGAAACTTTAATTAGAAGATAACCTTCAGGTCTGTTCGGATAAAAGGTTTCCCATTCATCTTTCCATCGATTTTCTTTTTCCTTTTGATCCACTACTATTTGGGCTATTCCATGAATCGTTACATAGCCAGACCCGTCCGTGTCCAAATAATATATTGTAACATTTGGGTTTTGTTTAATTTGGTTCACTTTTTTACTTTGTGGGTTAGAACCAAACCAAACTGTTAAATCGTACTCCGGATCGAAAGGATCCATAACTCTTGCATGCGAACGACCTTGTTTGTCCAAGGTTATTAGTGCACAATTATTTGAGGTAATCATTATTTCTTTGGCAGCGTTAATTAATTTTACTTCTAAAGAATCCTTTGACTCTATGTTTTGACATAGAGCGTTTAAAGGCGCAAAAAGGTGAACAGCGACTATTAAATTGAGCGTTAATAATTTCATTATTTATTTATCCATTCTAAGGCTTGTTTTAATCCTTCTTGATCAATTGTATGTCCACCCTCAAAAGAGTGAAAAGTGACATCATAACCATAACTGGTAAGGATTTCCTTTGATTTAACTCCAAGTTCATACTTTGCTGCTTGATCTTCTGTCCCATGAGCAATAAATACACGTAATGATTTAGCGGGTTCAAGATATTTCTCTTCTAACCAGTCCGGGGCATATTCACCGGCAAAGGGATTTACAAGGGATTCAAAAATTCCTGGTCCCGATAGACAAATTATACCCTTATAAAGCTGGGGACGTTGGATGCCTGCTATGTAAGTAAAAATTGCACCTTGAGAAAAACCCATTAAATAAACATCATTGATACTATAATTAGCTTTTAATTCGCTGACTAAATCCTCCATATAATCGGCGGTCAGATTGTCGGCTCTTTCTATTGTACTTGAATCATAAGATGTCCAAAAAGCCCAGTCAGATAACATTTTATTATCCATTAAGGTGGAATACTGAGCTTGTGGTGTCGCATAAATAAAATCGACGCTAAAACCATCCCAGATTGACCTAAAATCATCAAATGCTACAGGGAGGCCTATTACTAATTTATAACTCTTATGGGGATCATAATTATCTGGCAGTTTAATAATACACTTAAAAAGTGATTCACTTTTAAAATACAAAATATCTGTTTTAATATTCTCAGTCGAATCCGTCTCAGCTTTTTGAGCGTAAATATAAGAATTGGCAATAGTAACTATTAAAACGACAAGTATCAATTTTATATGTTTACGCATAAGATTGTCCATTAAAATAAATGAATTGAGAGTTAACATTAATCTTCTAGTTGCACAACAGCCAAAAGTATGCGATCTTTTCCTACAGCACGACTCGTATGCCCCCTGCCCGTGGTGTCCTCTACCATGGTTATACTACCCGGACCAAACAAGCGTTTTTCACCATCACTTACTTGAGCTTCAATTTGTCCAGATAGATAGAAAAAAACTTGTCGCTTGGGAGTTGGATGCCAATCACCAAACCAACCCACGGGACAGCTAATATAACCAAACTGAGTTGCTTTTGTTAAAGGTGACGCGAACAGAGGTGGTGCTGGCGGGGCAAAATTGACCATTGATAATTCTGATTCGATATCTTCGAAATGCGACTCCCCATTTGCGTCAGAATAGATTCTTGTATAGTTTACTATATTACTGTCGGTCATATTTACTTTACCTTCTTTTATCCTGGTTGAATTTTTATTTATTATTGAGTCAATAAAAATAACTGATATTGGAAACCTTTCATAGAATTTATCTGTATGTCCTCCTTCAAATGTCTGAAACTCAAAAGGTATGTTTAGACTTTTTAAAGTATCAGCAAATATTTCTGTATATGGAAAAACAAAGTCCTTAGTCCCACAATCAAAATAAATATGTAAGTTCGATTCGGGATTATATTTTGTAGCTAAATCAACTGTGCTGCCGTCATTCCATTTTGCCCAGGTACTATCAATTAAATTTCCATTATTATCTATTGGAAGATCTACATAATAAGGTGGATTATTCATATTGGGGGAATAACCTCCGGCAGCAGTAAATAGGGCTTGCGACATATAACCATTTGAGGGTTTTATTTGATTATTAGAATCAGTTTCGGCTAATACTAATGGACCAATAAATTCAATGAAACGATTAGTTAAAATACCGGCATGTGATGCTACGGCCGTATACAGATTTGGATTTTTTAGGGCTATTCGCATTGAACCCTCTCCACCCATGGAATGTCCCATAATTGCTCGACCGTCTTTGGAAGGTATCGTATTATAGTTACTATCAATAAATCTTATTAAATCAATCGCAATATAATCCTCAAACATCCCATACAAAGCAGAATTTGAATATTGGCTACCAAGGAAAGGACCTGAACTTCCATCAGGGACTACTACTATAACAGGTTCAATTATTTTATTAGTAATTAACGAATCAAGAATTGGGTAAATACCTGAATACGAAGTATGATCACCGCCACTACCGTGTAGGAAATATATAATAGAATAATCTTTATTAATATCTGTTGAATCATACTTTTCAGGTAAGTAAACAGTTACATTTTTTATTGTATCAAGAGAAACGCTGTAAAAATTATCGTAAACTAGTTTGCTTTGAGAATAAGATATTGAACTAATTATTAGAATAGCAATAAATAGTTTTTTCATATTACACTCCTTGGTTTGTTTCTTCAACAATAGTATTCGATTGATAATAGATAGATTCCATTATCAATACAGATTATCTGTATTGAGTTTATCCATATATTTATACATTACAAAGTGCTAATTAAATGTGGTGTCAAAACCCGACGTTTTTGGTACACCTAAAATAGACCATTTGTATTGGTACACGTTTTTGGGACGATTTTAGATGTTATACCACAGAAAGTGTATCCACAATGTGGGATATTTGACATATTAATTTTATAGCATTATCAGTAATTTGTATTTCTAATTATTCTCAACTATCAAACATTATGAAAAAAACAATCTTCCTAAGTGCACTCTTATTATTGATTGGGTGTGACAATAATATTTATAACTTTAATTTTAATGCTCAATGGGATTGGGATACCTTAACAAGTAATATTAAGAATTCTGAAACTAATGAAAACATAGAGGATTTGAAATCAATATTAGATTTAGAAGACGCAAGAATGTTACTCAAAAATATTTCTAAATTGGATTCTCCTGCAAAAATTAAACAACTTTCAGATATTCAATTATTGCAGGATTCGTTAGGTGGAAGTTTTTATGGTCTTGCCCCCAACCTGTCAAGTAAAAGTGATTCAATACCTATTCCTTACGATTTTGATTCATTAATCAAAACAGCGTTATATCTTGCAGAAGTACGATATTCAAATTTAGAAACAATATCTAAAACCGAATATCCTTTGAATTTTTCTAATCAACAGTTCAAAATTAAAGAGAATGCATCAAATTCCTCGAATTTGAACCTCGTTTTTGATTATTCTTGCATTGATGAAACAATTAAATTACTTCAAAAGAAATCTATTAGATTAGAAGAAGCTCAGCAAGTAAGTCAATTACCTGGATTCCGAGAGATGTTGAAACATAGAAAGAATCTTGGATACATACCCGAACCTTTGCCAACTGAAAAAAGCTTGGCAGAATTTATTTTCTTTGCAGCAAGCAATGAACCTATTCATATCATTTGGAAATGGATTAATCCTTGGAACTACTTTAACTTTTCAGATATAAGCCTAAATATTGAAGAGTACTCTGATGTAGTCTCAAAGTTAAAGGAAAATGAAAGCGGTATAGTCAATTATATTTCAGCAAAATACCATCCTTTTATACCATCAGATTTTTTTTATGTTGATACACTAACTATTGCTGCTAATTGGGGAATACGCAGTTGGGCTACCAGTAATCAGTTTGGTACTAATATAGTACAATTCAAAGATGATTATGATCAACTTCTCAAGACTCTAACACATGAAGGATTTCATCGATTACAATTACAACTGTGTCCAGTTAACCCAAAATCTATCAATAATGACATACGAGATTTTGAAGATATTGTTAGCTATTCGTTCCCAAGCAGACAAGACTCATTATTCTATGAAACATTGAGCTATATATTTTTAGAAGGAACGGCCAGTTATGTTGGTGGTATGGATTCAACGGATATATCCCACGAAAATGTCAATTCCGGTATAAAATTGCTTCAAAATATTTTTCAAGCTATATATATAGAAAATAATTTTACCGTTGTTGAAGACCTTACAAATAAAGGCCTAATATCCAATGGTCCATTTTATTCTCTTGGTTACCATATGACAGAATTTCTACTGTCGAATATTGACGAAGATTCGACAAATACTTTATTACAAGAGGGTAGTCTATCTTTCTTTAATAGTGTTATCAGTTTATATTCTACGTCCGCAATATATTATGATGAGAAATTACGTTTTAATCCTACGATAGAAAACAAAATTAGAACTTTGTCAATTTAGATTCAAATTTCTTTTAAATTGGCGTAGCGTTAGAAATTCCAAAACCCTCCGTTTTTGGTACACCAAAATTAGCCTGCTTGTTTTGGTACACGTTTTTGGGACTTTAATTACCGCCTACTGCTTAAATAAAGTCTGTCTACTTCTGTCATAATGTTTTAGATGAAAATAATATTCTCAGTAATTTCAAGGAGAACATTCAAGTCTAATAATTTTTATTATACTTATTCTATTTAGATAGTTTGTTAAGACATAGTACTGAATATTTATTAGCAACTTCATAAAGGAGGTAATTGAAATAAGATACTTTTTTAAAATAATATTAGCATTATTATTCAATTCTGTAGTTTATCCTATTAACAGCATCGAGGTTACTACACTTGATAGATCGATTAAAATTGATGGAAAAATAGAGGCTGAATGGTTAAAAACCGATTCTATTTCACATTTTACACAACTTGAACCTGATAGAAATAATACCGCAACTAGAAAAACAGTTGTAAGGATTGCTCAGTATGACAATAATCTTTACTTTTCCTTTAAATGTTTTATAAATGTCAACGACCAAATTGTTGCTAGGGTTCAGCAAAGAGATCAACTTGATCAAAGTGACGATATAGTCACAATTTTATTAGATACCTTCAATGATAAACGTACTTCCCTACTTTTTCAAATAAACGCTCTTGGCACACTTACTGATGCAAAAGTTAATAATGATGGCGCAAATATAGACTTACTTTGGGACACTGAATGGGAAGCAAAAACATCGGTAACAGATAATTTTTGGGTAGTGGAGATTAGAATACCATTCAATAGTCTCCAATACACAACTGAGTCTACAATATGGGGGATGAATTGCGGTCGTACAATTCGTTCAAATCAAGAGACTGTTTGGTGGTCTCCGGTTACTGAAAATTATAGAGTATCACAAAGTGGTGCTATTTCTGGAATTAAACTGTTAACCGATATTAAGAACAATCTAAATATCTACCCCTTCTGGACGTTGAGATATGAGAATAATAAAAATGTAGATGATAATAATACGTTTGAAAACAATTTAGGATTGGATTTAAAATTCAACTATCGTGCAAACATTATCTCCAACTTTACAATTAATCCTGATTTCGCAACTGTTGAAGGCGATCAAGAAGAAATCAATCTTACACCTTGGGAAATAAGTTTTCCTGAAAAGAGGATTTTCTTTCAAGATGGTAATGAAATGTTTGATACACGCATTCGCACATTTTATTCGAGACGTATTGGAGATTTGAAGTTCGGTGGTAAAGTGATAGGGAAAATTGGAAAATATAAATTCAATGTTTTATCAGCCAGGACAAAAGGTAATATTGAATCTGATTACTCAGAAGCCTTGTTTAATGCATTTAGAATAAAACGTGACATTTTCAAATCTTCAACATTGGGTTTAACTTATTCAGATAGAATTGCAGAGTCTCATGGTACAAGATCATTTGGTTTCGATTATACTCTCAACTTGATAAATAATTGGAAGCTGACTGGACAGTTCGTTGGAAGCACTCCTGGTGATTTAAAATCACATTCTGCATGGTTCTTGAGGTTTGCCAAAGAAAATAACATTTATCATTATCATATACGCTATTCAAATTTTGGTATAAATTTTAAAGAAAATGTGAATGAAACAGGCTTTGTCCAAGATGATGATCGTCGTGAATTCGATTGTGATATAAGTTATCGGTTTTGGCTAAATAGAAGTATTAAATATCTATATTTATCAGGTAGAAATAACGTTTTTTGGAGCCAAGAAAATGTACTACGGAGTTGGGATTTAAAGTATGGAATTAAAATGTACATGAATAACCGATTTAGCCTAGAGACACAATATAAAAACGAGTACAAATTACTAGATAAAGATTACAATAATTATTATTACACTTTTGAAATAGGATATAATACCGATGAAGCAGCCTTTATAAATTTTGAGCTACAAACCGGTAAATATCTCAATCAGCATTATATACTTTGGGAATTTGAGACAGAATTTCAGATATTTAAAAAGCTTTCAATATCTTACGAGGGTAACATTTTACGATATACACCAAACACATTTTTGAAGAGTACAACAATTAATGTACTTGGTGTTGATTACTTCTTTAATAAAAATCTATGGATACGAATATTCTCTCAAAATAATTCATTATCAAATAAATTATATTTTTATGGGATGTTTGGCTGGAGATTTAAACCGCCTTTCGGAGCTATTTATCTTATAGTGAATACCGACAAATCTGATGATAATTTAAACCTAAATCAATTCCACAAAAAGATTGTCTTCGTAAAATTAACTATGCCTCTCAATATTTTTTAAATTTGGAGTTCCTAAACCCGCCGTTTTTGGTACTCTCAAATTAGACCGTTAGTTTTGGTACACGTTTTTGGGACAAAAACCGTTGAAAATATAATGTATCTGGACTTACTTTCCACTAATCTATAAACTAATAGGAGGTTCTTATGAAGTTTAAAACTTTAATGATTATCAAAGCTACTGTGTGTCTTGGTTTTGGTCCTTTACTTCTCTTCTTCCCAGCTTGGCTATTAAATCTATTAGGTACAAGTTATGGCCCTGGTGCAGCATTGACTGCTCGAGAATATGGAGCAACGCTAATTGGTGGCTTGTTCCTAACTTGGATTGCAAGAGATTCGGGTAAGTCCGCTGCCAGAAAGGCTATAATAACGCACCTTTTTGTATATGATGCTATTGCATTAGTAGCCACTTTGGTAATTCAATTATCAGGCGGATTAAATGCTCTTGGATGGAGTATAGTATTTGTATACTTCTTCTTTACAGTAGGCTTTGGATATTTCTTATTTCAAGAAAATAAATAGTAGTATAAATTAAAGACGAGGTAGGTTCTCCTGATTATATTATAGCCATTCCCAGAGACTTACCTCGCCTATTGGTCTGTATTCTTGACTTTGTCTATAGAAGGCAATGCTACACTGCAATTCTTTCGCCGTGAAACATTTCTTTTAGCAGTTTTGCATCCACAGAAAGTGAGTCCTAAAACCCTACGTTTTTGGCACACCTAAATTAGGGTGTTTGTTTTGGGACACGTTTTTGGGACTGATTTTATGATTTTATACAAATCATGCATCAGGTAATATTACTATTAATTAGTATCTGCCATATTTACCTCTCGAAGGTCGGAAGACCTATGCTAAATAAAACAATATACCAAAGAAGTGTGAGATACTACCACCTAACACAAATAAATGCCAAACGGTATGGCTATATGGAAATTTTGTCCAAGCGAGAAAGATAATTCCAATTGTATAGCTTAACCCGCCAATCAAAATCCAAATAAGTAGACCGGTTGGAAGATTGGCAAGCATAGGTTTGATGGCTATAACAGCAAGCCATCCCATTAATACATAAAATATGATTGATATTTTTTCATATTTACCATAGAAAAATGTTTTAAATAGAATTCCAAGAATCGCCATTCCCCAAATCAATCCAAACATTGTCCAGCCCCACCCGGTTCCACGCAACGGTAAAAGTGTTATCGGTGTGTAAGTACCGGCAATTAACAGAAAAATGGCAGAAAGGTCCATCATTCTAAAGTAGCGTTTAATCTCTTTGTGTGTGATTGCATGAAATAGAGTAGAAGCTGTGTATAATATAACTAGCGTTGCGCCATATATTGAAAAACTGACAATTCGCCAAGCATCACCTTTGATTGAAGCAAAAACTACTAATATAACAAGAGCTGCAGTTCCTAAAGCCGCACCAATGCCGTGCGTAATGCTATTGGCGATTTCTTCGCCATGTGATTGTTTAGGTGAAATATATTTCGTTTCTTTCGTCATTTGTTTTATCTTTAATAATTTAGTTTAAATTAGTCTGTAGAAGATTCTTATAGATAAGATTTTAATCTTAGAAACAATTGGAACATGTAAAAACACCAGAAAACATTATCTTAAATATAAAGACCAGTCTCTATCAAGTTTATTTATTTTCTATCAATTTGATTAAAAAAATTATTTCTATTAATTTATTTATGTCAACCGTTATATAATTATAAAAAAGTACAAAAACCCGACGTTTTTGGCACACTCAAATTAGGCCGTTTGTTTTGGGACACGTTTTTGGGACAAAAAGTCCTGCAATTAAGTGGGGCTTTTATCTTTATAATGATTCAAACTATTTCAACTAATCATTTTACAAACCGAAATACTGATTAAGGTTTTTAATATTTAATTCGTTCATTCTGACGTGAAAGGTTATTTGCACCACTATAGATAACAATTATGCAAGCAATAATTATCATTATCAATCCATAGCCCCAATAATTATTAAAATTCCCCTGATTAATTCCAGTACTTAAAACCCAATATGCAAACCATACTTCTGAACCGTGCAGGACAGCAGGTAATAATATGCTGCCTTTTGAATTATTAAACATCCAGGTATAAAAAATGGACCAGGGTAGTTGATTAATAAAAATAAATGCCCAAATTGCAATCAAGAATCCCTTTTGCGAAACCCAATCCGCGTATGGAAATGCCTCAAGTGACGGATGGTCCAGTGCCGTGAATAGAAATAAAGGTAAGTGCCAAAAGCCCCATAATATACTTCTGATTAAGCTTGATACTAAAGCGTTATGACGAGCTTGTAATCTTGGAGTAAGAAATCCTGTCCAACCAATCTCCTCACCTAAGCCAGCAGTAATAAAAAACATAATAAACATTGGGACAAGCATAACTATTGGTTGGATATTACTTAGGTCAATCTTTTCTCCACCAAATACAGGATTAAGGTATAATCCTAACAAAATAGTCGGTGGTAGAATTAACAGTGCAAAAAGCCAATATCCTATACCTGTCTCCATATTTTCAGACGACCAAACAGTGTTTTCAATCCCTTTCTACCATCAGCAATAGCAGTAATTATTATTCCTGAGAAAGAAGCTGATAGTGCAGCAATCATAGTAAATCCTGCTGGTAATAAACGTAATACAACTAAATACACAACACCTCCACCAAGTAGAAATGCAAGAATATAGTAACTGCTAATAGGATATTTTTTAATTAGATTGGACACGTTCTTCCTCCTTAATATTAAATATTATTTATCAGTCAGCACCGTTTAAACTATCTTCGGAAGTATGAATTTAGCACTTAACTAAAATATTTTTTTAGTACTAATATTATTAGCTCTGCCCTGGTAAGACAGCGCTACACTGTATAAACTTCGTCGAGAGGTACTTTTTTTAGTAGCCTTGTATCCACAGAAAACGTATCCACAATGTCGATTTTGGTATATTTAGACGTTTTTTGATGTGTTTAGAAATATCGTTTGTCATTAATTATTCTACCTATAAACGATTCATTTTTTGACTAATATTATTTATCTAAAAATCCATCATATATCCAAAGTCCCATAAATACACAGAACCAATAAATCGGAAATAGCATTATGGCCATTTCCCACAAACTATCATCAAATCCTTCTGCAATACAACCTATAATTGTTGGAATAACTATGCTACCCACAATAATTAGTCTTTTTATACCTTTTGGTAATTGTTTATATCTAACGATTAATTTTTTCATTGATTATTTCCGATTGATGATAGAAAATTTACAAATTATGGAAGATAAATTACTTCATATTTCTAAGCGCTGTCTCCTATAGACAGCGCTAAACGGTATAAACTTCGTCAAGAGGAACTTTTTTAAGTAGCCTTGTATCCACAGAAAGTGTATCCACAATTAGGTATTATTTGACTTTACTTGATTATCGGTGACTAAATCAAGAGACTACCCACAAACACAAAACCCCGTCGTGAAACGAGGTTTATAGAGGGTGGGCGATGGCAGGCTCGAACTGCCGACCTCTGCCGTGTGAAGACAGCGCTAATTTCAATTTTGTCGAGAAGAAATATAAAATATCAGTCTTCTGTATCCACAGAAAGCGTATCCACAATGTGATATTACTTGACTTCTTTGCAATAAAAAGCCCCGCAATTAAGCAAGGCTTTTACAAATTTTAAAATTGTTATTTTATTATTAAGTCAAAAACTTATTTCACTATTCTTTTACTAATGACCAATGAGCGTGTACTACCTGCCACTTTTCATCACTATAATGATACACAGATGTTGCCTTCCAAGGTGGACCAGATTGACCATCTATTGTAGAATGGTAACGTAATGTTAAAATAGCAGTGTTACCAAAAGATTGAACCCTTTGGTCTACAATTTCGTAATTATGTGGCGGTATTGCACCTTCTAATGAAGTAAAATAGTTTTGTATTTCTTCAATTCCATCGAGCCTGGTATGGGCTGCAATATCATCGAAGTATGAGGCATCATCTGCAAAATTAGCAGGCATTTTTGTTGGATTACCCGCCGACCAAGAGTCCAGAGCTTGACGCTCTAATTCTAATACAGCCTTTTCAACTTCTTCTTGAGTGAAAACAGGTTGCTTTGTTTCACAAGATGTTAATAATAACATCAAAGAGAGAAACGATAACATCGCAACAAATTTCATTTTGTTATTGTACATACTTACTCCTTTTTTTGATTATACATGTAACAAATTTAATCGCAAAACCATATAATCCAAATATTAGATACAAAGGTAGATTATCTGTATTCAGACAGCGACTATTTCAATTTTGTCGATGAGAAATATAAATTATCAGTCTTCTGTATCCACAGAAAGCGTATCCACAATGGTGATTTTTAATGTGTTCTAACAAATTTAATTAAGTATGCTTTAGGAAATACTCAATTCTATTCTCATTATAGGTCGAGTAGGCGAACGTCGAGCAACTTCTTTAAAACCCGCTGCAATAAATGATTTTGATATACCTGTCCAAGCAAAAGCAGGAGGTATCTCTTTTTCAGCTTTTGGTTCCATCGGGTATCCTTCTACAATTTCTGCGCCTTGTGATTTAGCATATTCTGTTGCAGCCCGTAGAAGGCCTGTTGAAACACCTCTTTTTCTATATAACTTATTTATAAATAAGCACGAAACAGACCAACACGGACGGTCGTCAACTGGTTTTAGTATTCGTGACCTTAATAAAGCAGGATAACTGATTCTTGGAGCTATTGCGCACCAACCAATTGCTTTATTGTTATTAATTGCTAAGATTCCTGGAACCTTCCCTTCGTTTACAATTGACTTCATCGCAAGTTTATTGCCATTTCCTTTTTGTAGTTCATACTCTTTGCGTGTTAGGCGCCACAACATACACCAACATCCACCACACGCACCACGTTCACCAAATAATGAAACAAATTTGGTCCATTGTTCAGGGACTAATGGTTGAAATGTTAAGTTGTCAAACATAAATATGTTACCTAATTATAGTTAAACAGTAAAACATCTTTGAATGTGCTGTCATTTCTTAAAATATATTAACAAAGCTATAAACTAACTTCAAGATATTAATAAATAGATAAGCGCTGTCTATACAGGGCAGAGCTACACAGCCAATCTCTCGTTGTGAGACACTTCTTTTAACAACTTTGCATCCACAGAAAGCGTATCCACAATGTCGATTTTTGTATGTGGGATGATGGATAAAATGTTATAATTTTTTAAATGAATCTATTAGTCTTCATAGTTAATTATATACAATTTCAACACAAATCAATAAAAACAAACATATAATACCTATTCTTCAAGCTCTGCTTGTGACCTTCCTTTGGTCATCATCATTCATAATAATTAAATGGGGTTTGGTTGAGATTCCTCCTATCACATTCGCTGGATTACGTTACATAATTGCATTCATTTGTTTTATACCATTTGTTCTCAAAAAGAAATATATTGTCGAAATAAAACAATTACAATCCTCGCAATGGAAAAAATTGATTCTATTAGGTATCGTCTTTTATACCTTTACTCAAGGTACACAGTTCTTAGGATTATCTTTACTGCCTTCGGTGACAGTGAGCCTAATGCTCAACTTCACTCCAATTTTAGTAGCAATTCTTGGTATATTTTTTCTCAGTGAAAAACCATCGTTTTTACAATGGTTTGGAGCATCTTTATTTATAGTTGGTATTGTAACATATTTCTTTCCTATTTCCGTAATTGCAAGCCAAGCATTGGGATTATTAGTAATGGCAATAGGAGTAATTGCGAACTCAATCTCAGCAATATTAGGTCGTGATATAAACAGAAGTAAGAATATTAGTCCATTAGTTGTGACATTTATCAGTATGGGAGTAGGTGCGATAATTTTGCTATCAATCGGACTAATTCTCGATGGATTCCCTGTCATTAGTTTAAAAACTTGGTTATTCATTTTATGGTTGGCAGTAATTAATACCGCTTTTGCATTTACCTTATGGAATTTAACACTTCGCTCATTATCAGCAATGGAATCAAGTATAATTAACGGTACTATGTTAATTCAGATTGCTATTCTTGCTTGGATATTTCTTGGAGAAACAATTTCTATACAGGAAGGAATTGGAATGATGATTGCTGCTATTGGTGCTGTATTCGTACAAATTAAAAGAAAAATAAATACTACTTAAAATTGTTGGCTCTGTCCTACTAAGGCAGCGCTACACAGCAATTCTATCGTCGTGAGCGACTTCTAAAAGTAGTTTTGCATCCACAGAAAGCGTATCCACAATGCTGATTTTTGGTTTTTTATCTATACGAATAATAACATAAACTTGTACCGTGAAAACTTCTTAATTGTTATGGAATACTAAATATGAATACTGAAAATCAAATAATTACAGATAAACTAAAATTTACAAAAAGAATAATTCCATCCTTTCGACTTTTCTTAATTGAATTATTCTCAGTTGTTATTGGCGTAATATTGGCGTTAACGCTTAACCAGTGGAGTGAAAATCGCGCTATCGACAAAAAAGTACATATCGCCCTGACAAATATTGCTAATGAAATACAAGCTAATGCAAAGATATTAGAGATAGTGCACAAACAAAATTCTTTAGTATTTCAAGATAGCACTTTAATAGATAGTACTGAAAACTCTGATACATATACGCCCGCGATGCAGTTACAAGATACTGCTTGGAACACTTTCCTATCAACGGGATTATCAACTAATATTGAATATGAATTATTATTATCATTATCGCAAGTATATTCTATTCAGGATGTGTATATATCATTTGGTACTAAAGTAATCGAATCCTATTTAAATATAACAGCATTAACGGTATTATTGGGTGATGAAACAAAAGAAGATGAAATAGATGATCAAATAAAAGAAAATCTTGAAATGATATTTAATGTAGAAGAACCTTTATTAGAATTATACACTGAGGCGTTAAATAATCTAAGTACAATTAAAATTGCTCCAAATAATTAATAAATATTTGATTGAGTCGCTGTCCCTGTAAGACAGCGCTAAACTGTATTAACTTCGTCGAGAGGTACTTTTTTTAGTAGCCTTGTATCCACAGAAAGTGTATCCACAATGGGGTATTATTTGAATATCTGTGAATTTATTTGACACAATCATTTTCATTTTAGAAAAACAAAACCCCGTCGTGAAACGGGATTTATAGAGGGTGGGCGATGGCAGGCTCGAACTGCCGACCTCTGCCGTGTGAAGACAGCGCTCTGACCAACTGAGCTAATCGCCCATATATTATTAATCCATAATTTTAAAAACTAATTAAACTTTTACACTTTCAATCCTTAAACTTACCGTATTAAAATTAGATAAATCGAGTTAAATCATATGGAAAATTTCACTTATTGGTGGCAACATTTACCTAGCAATGTCGATCCTACAATTTTCACGGTCGGAAATTTCCCAATCAGATGGTATGGGATGATGTATATTATTGCATTTGCCGTTGCATACCTAATGGCAAAATATCGCTTAAAAAGCGAAACATTGCCCTACACTACAGAATTCTTAAGCAATGCAATCACATGGGCAATATTGGGGTTGCTGCTTGGGGCGCGTATTGGGTATGTGCTGTTTTACAATTTCGATTGGTTTTTATCTAATCCGCTCAGTATTATTTTACCATTCGCAAAGGTTGGTGGCACATGGCAGTTCACCGGTATTTCCGGCATGTCATATCATGGTGGTGCCATTGGTGTTTTTGTTGCTTGGTTATTATTTTGCCGAAAAGAGAAAATTAAATTTTTCAAGTTAACCGACCTTATAGTTCCAGGGATTCCGTTAGCGTTTACTTTTGGACGACTTGGAAATTTCATTAATGGAGAGCTTTATGGGCGAATTACAAATTCAGCCATGGGTATGTATTTCCCCGCTGCCCGCGATGGCTTACTACGCCATCCTTCGCAATTATATGAAGCTTTTTTTGAGGGGATTGTATTATTCGCCATCCTTTGGCCATTGAGAAAATTTAAACCATTTCCCGGATTTATTTCCGGATTATATGTTTTTGGATATGGCTTCTTCCGGTTTTTTATTGAATTTTTTAGAGAACCTGATGAGCAGTTAGGATTTGTTTTTCTTAATTTTTCAATGGGGCAAATCCTTTGCTTTGCAATGATGATCAGTGCCGGTATTATTTGGTATATTGGAAAGTATTTGCAAAAAGAATAAACAGCCACTTATGCACGAATTAAACCAATAATAAAAATGTATTAGTGCATTAGTGGCAATAAATAATTATATGAACAATTCGTCAATATTCAAATTAGAACATATTAATTATACCATTGATGGATTGGAAATTTTAACTGATATTTCATTTGCTATCCAACCAGGCGATTTTGTTGCATTATTAGGACCATCAGGTTCCGGTAAATCAACACTCTTAAGAATGCTCAATTGCCTCAATTCGCCAACTTCGGGTGAAATATTATTTCACAAAAAATCATTAATGGAATTTGATATTATTCAACTACGTCAAAAAGTTGGAATGGTGTTTCAATCTCCAACAATGATGAATGAAACTGTTAGAGAAAATCTAACAATGACACAAAAATGGACAAAAGAAGGCAATAGTCCTGCTGATGATGAATTGATTGAAATTTTAGAAAAGGTCGATTTGAATTCCGCATTTTTAGATCAGGATGCGCGATCCCTATCGGGGGGTGAACAACAACGCATCGCTTTAGCGCGTACATTATTAAACAAACCGGAAGTTTTATTATTAGATGAACCGACTGCCAATCTTGATCCGCAATTAGCAATCAAAATACTCAAACGTATATATCAATTATACCAAGATTTAAAGTTGACAGTCATTTTGGTATCTCACGATCATCAAACAATAAAACAGTTCGCTAAGCGCGTAGCTTATTTAATTGCTGGGGAAATTATTGAAGAGGGCAATGCGGAAATTATCAGTAATCCTCAAACCGCCGCTGCACGGGAATTCATCGCAAAGGAAGCGGAATGACACAATCATTTTACGCTATTACCTGGACAGATGTTTTTGTGTCATTAATATTCGTTGCTATAAGTGTCGGACTTATCCGTTGGTGGAAAATTGGACTGGAGAAAACTTTACTAATCGGAACTTTCCGCACGTTTATTCAGCTTACTGCAATGGGATACATTCTGACCTATTTCTTTCAACAGCATCATTGGAGTTTTATGGTTGGGTTGGTTTCGCTGATGATAGTGATTGCAAGCTATGAGGGTCACCGCAGACTAAAAAAATATAAAATACCAAATCTTTTTTGGATTTTACTTGGATCGTTTTTCATTACCGTATTCATCGTGCTTGGTTTAATATTAAAATTTATCTTATCTGTTGAACCGTGGTATTATCCTTATGCCATGATTCCGATTTCAGGAATGATCATTGGAAACGCGTTGACTTCGACAACGCTCACGGTTAATCGCTTTGTGAGCGAAATAACACATCGTGAAAACGAAATTGAAATGCTGCTTTCTTTGGGAGCTCCGGTCAAGTCAGCAGTCCATGATTCGTTTAAGGAATCGATTAGAACAGCTCTCCTCCCAAATATAAATGGATTGATGATGGTGGGGCTTGTGCAATTACCCGGCATTATGACCGGACAGATATTGGCGGGCATTGATCCGCTGATTGCAATACGATACCAAATTATGATTATGTATATGTGGATCAGCACAGCAACTATGGTAGATATATTAGTATTGAACTTAGTTTATCGGCAGTTCTTTACACCGCAGTTGCAGTTGAAACGCGAGTTATTGAGGAAAATGTAAATCTATCTTTTATCAATAAAGTACGTAAATCTAACTTTTAAATAATTTTATTACTTTTGACAACATTCTTGTATTGAAGGAGTCTAACCTACTTTACAAAGTATCAATAGGAAATATCATGGGCAACAAAAAAAATATTATTTATAGAATTTCTTCCTTTATTCTCATTTTGATAATTGGCTTTTTTGGAATGAAAATGTTAGGATCGTCCAATAAACAAGCGAACATGCGGGATATCGTTCAAGAAGTAAGAAAAGTTGAAACTCAATTATTAGCGCATGACGATGTTCAAATTGAGGTTGAGGGAAATGGAACTATTGAAGCGCAAAAAACAGTCGATATAATATCTGAAGTCCAGGGAATTGTTACTTTCGCTAAAAACGATTTAAAAAGTGGCACTTACGTTAAAAAAGGCGAAATAATTTGTAAAATTGATCCTCGTCAAGCCGAAAATCAATTTCAATCCCAATATGCAGAATTTATGCGGGTACTAGTTTCATTTTTAGCGTTTGCCAATATAGAAAGCGAAGAATTATATAATAAATGGTCTGATTATTATAATGATATAGATATTAACAAACCTATTCAAGATTTACCTAAAATCACAAATCAACGGGAAAAAAATCAGGCTATTAGCAATAACCTTTATACACAATATTTTGCTGTAAAAAATTCTGAAATTGCATTATCTAAATACACTATTATTGTACCCTTTGATGGTTACATGACATCTTATGGAATTGTAAAAGACAGTTATGTCAATTTTGGTCAAAAACTAGTTAGTTTGCAGGATGTAACCCATATTGAAATATCGGTACCTCTCCTACTGGAAGATGCCAAGTGGATAGATTTTACAAAAAATCCAAAAGTAAGAGTATACTGGGAAAACGATCCTGATAGTTGGTCATATGGTAATATTTTTCGCAAAGAATATCAGCTGAATCGTAATTCCCAATCAATTAATGTATTTGTCTCTCTCAATAATGAAAGCCTAAACCAACACTTATTTCCCGGTAATTATGTAAGAGTGATGATTGAAGGTGTTACTATTCCAAATGTTGCAACGATTCCAAGAAATATAGTTGATAACGATAATCAAATTTATTTTGTTGATGACAGTAGTAAACTTGGTCGGATGTTTGTCAAAATTATCTCTGTACAGGGCGATATGGTTTTAATAGAGAACTCGCTTAGAGACAATTTAAGAATAGTCACTTCGATTCTACAAAAGCCACTTTTAGGAATGCCCATTGAAGATGTAAATACCGTAAATGCCGTTGACGACACAACAGCTACAAATTAATAGTAGAGCATAATTAAATGAAAAATTTCATAGAATATTTCATCAAGCACCGTGTCATATCAAACTGGATAATGTTAATTATCTGCCTTGCAGGAGTGTTTGCATTATTCAATTTAAAAACACGAATTAATCCAAAACTTGAACAACCATACGTAACAGTTGCGGTTGTCTTCCCCGGTGCTTCTCCAATAGAGCTTGAAGAAGGAATAATGGTCAAAATTGAAGAAGCATTAAAAGGGCTAGAAGGTCTTTCGGATATATGGTCGCAATCTCATGAGAGTTATGGAGAAGTAACTGTTGAGGTTGATGATAGTTATGATATGAATAGAGCTATTCAAGATGTCAAAAATGCGGTTAATTCCATCGCCTCCTATCCAGCCGGAGCCGAAAAACCAATAATTTATCAGGAGACCGAATGGAATCGGGCTATTTCTCTAAGCGTTTGGGGACCCGATGATTTATTTACAATCAAAAAAGTAATTGATGAATTTCGTGATGATTTGATGCGGACAGGAAAAATATCAAATACTATGGTTTGGGGACTACCGGAACGCGAAATATCGATCGAGATTTCACCGCGAGATTTAGAAAGATTCAAGCTGACAATTAATGACATCACAGAGGCAGTACGTAATTCCAACTTGAACATTTCATCCGGTTCTGTTTTAACAGCACAAGAAGAAATACTAATTCGTACTTACGGGAAAAAATATAATTCGCTGGAGTTTGAAGATATCGAAGTAATCTCAGGAATAGATGGTACAAAAATAAGATTGGTTGACATTTGCACCGTCAGAGAACAATGGCCCGATAATAGATTTTATTCCGAGTTTAATGGTAAAAGATCAGTTTCTTTCAATGTAATGTACAATAATAATGAAGATGTTGTGGAAATCGTTGAAATAACGGAGCGGGTAGTTGAACAATATAATGAAAAATATGCCGGACTGATAACTTTTGAAACATTTATAAAAGAAACTGATGATCTTGAAGAACGGATGGGATTATTAATCCAAAATGGATTAATCGGATTGACATTGATTATGATATTATTGAGCATATTTTTAAATATGCGCATGGCTTTTTGGGTGGCACTTAGTATTCCAATATCGTTCCTTGGAATGTTTTTTGTAATCTGGATATTGGGCATTAGTATCAATGAAATGTCTTTGTTTGGTATGATTTTAGTGGTTGGTATATTAGTTGACGATGGAATTATTATTGGAGAAAGTATATTTGCGCAAGCAGAAAAAGGTAAGAGTAGGTTTAAAGCAACCATCGATGGAACATTAGATGTTATTAAACCGGTATCCATTGCAATTTTGACGACAATTGTTGCATTCACTCCTTATTTTTATTTCTATGGTCAATTAGGAAATTATGTTTGGCAGATTGCAGCAATTGTTATCGTCAGTCTCTGTTTCTCATTAATCGAAGCAGTTGTAATCTTACCCGGGCATATACAACATTCCAAAGCATTGGATATGGCAAAAAATGGGAACACTAATCAGAAGTCTATTTTTTATCGGATTAGGAAAAAATTTGATGCTATCTTAAAAATGATCTCAGATGATTCTTATGGTCGTTTTCTAAAATTTTGCTTAAAGCACAGATGGAGTGTTACAGCATCCACCCTTTCAATAGTTTTATTGATTGTCGGATTGTTTCAGGGTGCTCATGTTAGAGCTCAATTTTTCCCGGAAATGGAATTCCCTTTCGCTCGTATTGGTATAGAAATGCCGGCAGGTGCTTCAGCTGTAGTTGCCGATGAGGTAAGAAATAAAGTAATCGAAAAAGCGTTGGCTTACGGAAAAATTATGGAAGAGGAAGATGGTATAAATCCTATTGAGAATTATATGTCTTGGGGAGGACGTGGCGATATCAATATTTTTCTTGATCTAATACCCGCCGCAGAAAGAGATTGGGCAGTTAACGATTTCTTAAGCGACTTAAGTGATCATATTGGGACAATTCCGGAAGCCGAGAATGTAAATATTCGCACCGCGTCTTTTGGTGGTAGTCCGGTAGCGGTTAGATTCCTAAGTGCAGATTATACTCAATTATTAAAAGCAAAAAACTTATTGAAAGATGAGCTCCAAAAAATTGATGGCTTAAAAGACATTCGGGATGATACACCATTAGGCAATAATGAATTTATTGTTACGTTAAAACCGCGTGCCGAAGCTCTTGGATTTAATCTTCGTGATGTTACATCGCAATTACGCCAAGGATTTTTTGGACAGGAAGTTATGCGTATGCAACGTGGACGCGATGAATTACGAATTTGGGTACGCTTCACTAAAGACGATAGAATCTCGATCAGCCAAATCGAAAATTTACGCATTAGAACACCAAACGGAGATTACATTGCATTTAAAGAAATAGCCACATTCAAGATCGAACGCGGAATAGAAACGATTCGACGTGAAAACAGACAACGTTCAGTTAGAGTTAGTGCGAATATGGACTTCACAAAAAACAATCTGCAAGTAGTGTTGGAAGAACTTAATTCGACAATAATTCCGCGGGTTTTATCACAAGTTGATGGTGTTACAGAAACTGCGGGAGGACAAGCAGAATATACTAACAAAATGGTTGATTCAATCACGTTCTCGATGACATTTGCATTAATTATGATTTTTACAATATTGGTCTTTCTACTAAAATCATATATCCAAAGCGGAATAATTCTTTCACTAATTCCATTAGGCATAATAGGCGCTGTATTAGGGCATTTTGTTATGGGAATTCCGATATCAATTTTATCATTTCTAGGAATTGTTGCACTGGCAGGAATTATCATTAATGATTCAGTTGTTCTCCTTGACCGTTATAATAAAAATATCAAAGCAGGTGAAGGTGTAAGGGAAGCCATTTATAATGCCGGCATGATACGCTTCCGACCGATTGTCTTAACTACTTTAACTACTGCTGTAGGATTAGCTCCATTGATCTTACAAAGAAGTCAACAGGGACAGTGGTTAGTACCAATGGCATTAGCTGTTGCAGCCGGATTAATATTCGGAACTCTTATTACCTTGTTGATGTTACCTTCAGCACTATATTGTGTAAGTGATTTGCGAGTGTTAAAAAATAGATTTGCACATAGATTTATGGGACGTGAATTATTGGACCGCGCTGAAATGGAACCGGCCAGGAAATAGATTTAGCCATGAATGCATAAAGACACTAAGAATAAAATATTAAAGAATAAATTAAGAGATTAATATTATGCATAATAAATAAAAGTGGGTAGTTATTTGGCAAGTAGTACCTCTGTTAGAAATATTTCTTTTCCCATTTTTGTTTTTGTGTGCTCTAGAGAAACCACTAACCAATGATGGTCAATTTTCACCTATGTTTAAAGTAGTAGGGCATTTCTGGGTATGTCAGCTTTGTATTTAACCAACCCATTGACAAAATCCCCATAAGCTACATTACACATTTTTTGAATTAATGCTCAATTTTATGTCCATCGAAGTAAACCGCCTGGCCGGTAAGCTAAAAACAACCCTTAGCGGGTTGTTTTTATTGATTACTTGTTTAACGATTCAAGTATTTGTTTGATGATCTTGATGATCTCAGCAAGCATTAGATTCTCACCTCCTTTCTATTGTCTTTTTCAAGTTCATTGATTATTTCATGGTAACAGTCTCCATCCTCCGGATTATTTAAGTCCCAGGCATAAGTAACCGTTGGATTAGCCTCCGGAGGAAACTGCGGATAACGTGAACCAATGAGCATGATCTCTTTTATCTCTTCAACTAGTTCAGATAGGGTTACTGTCCTTCTAATAGTTAAATGTCCTTTGTCTTCTTCTATTGAATCATAATCTAATCCAACCACAAAGTCTCTAACTTTAGTAGGGCAGTTCATCGTTTTTAGTTCCATCTAGGATATCAAGTAACTTATCCATCCTAACCTTTATCTCACTCAGGTCCTCAGCAGTCCATGGTTTGGTACTCTGACCGATTGAACTCGTTGCTATCTTTAGTGCTACCTGACGGTGAATGTCTGCTGTACGGTCATCTAGGTACTTGAGACTGGTTTGTTGAGGCTTATGCTGTATGTTGCCATTAGCCGGGGTTACCTGCCATTCCAGCTCACCGTTCTGATCCTGATTCCTGCGTAAGACAAGTCGTGCTCCTTTTCCATACTTCATAAGTTTAAGATGCAGGGAATCTTCAGCAAATATACTTTGCTCAACACCTTCATATTCTACTCCGTACAGATTCCATGGTCCGTATTGGCTCGCACCTGATTTGCATTGATCGTAGGTTAGCATCACCGGATAATCATGATTTAACTTCCTCAGCTGCATAGTTTTCATTTTATCATTCATAGGTACTCCTTATTAAACAAAACCCCTAACATTGTGTTAGGGGTTTCCATAGTACATATACCTGAAAATCGGGCAGAATTACAATAAAACTAGCATGCAAGTTTGTGGTTTATATTTGGAAGGATAATATTTTAAGCCATGCAAAGGTATTCCAAAAGATTAGGACCGATCAAAAAGTGATAAATAATTATATTAGACCACTCGATTATATTAAAAGTAAAAACGTAGGATTCTAATTACTTTAATTTTATCAGACAATCCGCTGTCATATCGTTTGGTATTGGAAATTCCATTAAAGATAAAACTGTTGGGCCAATATCAGGTAAAATGCCATTTTGTTTCAATTTAATACCGCTGGTATCTGTGGCAATATAAACACAACGTACTAGATTCAAAGAATGGCTCGTGCGCACTTGTCTGGTCTCATAATCAATCATTTGGTCGCAATTACCATGGTCAGCGGTGATTAATATTTTGGCATCAAGTTCTAACAACCGCGGAATAATTTTTCTAAGATTCTCATCTAATATTTCAACAGCTTTTGTTGCTGCATCCATGTTACCGGTATGACCAACCATGTCGCCATTGGCATAATTCACTAATATAAAATCATAGGGATTGTTTTCAATTCGTTTCAATAATTCATCGGTTACATTGTATGCTTCCATTTCAGGATGCTCGGCAAAACTCGATGGGTCAAACCGACCTGGAATTTCAACTTGATCTTCATTTGGGAATGGTGTGGTAGATTTACCATTAAAAAAACTTGTTACATGGCGGAATTTCTGTGTTTCTGCCAAACGTAGCTGTTTTAATCCGGCTTCGGAGATTACTTGTCCAACTAAATTATCTAATTTTTCATCACCTTCATCCATTCCGCCTAATAAATAGTCTTCGAATTCATCATAATAGCGTGTTAAGCCTACATATACAACTTTTGGTTTACGCGTTAACGTTCCCGGATAATTATCATCAACAAACACTTGTGTAAGTTGTATCGCACGGTCTTGTCGATAATTGGTGTGCAGAATTACATCGCCGTCGGCAACACCGGAATAACCGTTGATAACATGCGGTTCAATATATTCATCAAACATATCAACGCCGCTTGGTGTTTTATCATTTTCATAAGACTTTTTGATAGCCGATTCCGGTTCAGCGGCTTTTTTGCCGATTGCATTAACAATGCAATTATATGCGCGATCGGTTAAGTCCCAACTTTTTACGCGATCCATTCCATAATAGCGACCCATTATTGTACCAATTAGGCAATTTCCGACCTCCTGCATCTGTTGACGGAGAGTATAAAAATATTCCAAAGTGCTGCGCGGTGGCGTATCGCGACCATCTAAGAAAGGATGAATTACAATTTTCCCCTCAGGGAATTCTTGTCGGGCACGCTTCATCAATTTAAATAGATGATCTTGGTGGGCGTGCACACCTTCGTCTTGCAATAATCCAAAAAAATGAAATTGTGAATTGTTTTTCTTCCAAGGGTCAATCAGGTTTTGCCATTTCTCAGTTGCAAATAATGAGCCGTCTTCTAGTTTATCATTGATGCGCTTTAATTCCTGCTCAATGATGCGTCCGGCACCCATACTTAAATGTCCAACTTCGCTTGATCCCTGAAATCCAGCAGGTAAACCAACAGCTTCTCCGGATGCATCCAATAAAGTCCAGGGATATTTTTTATAATAACTGTCTAAATTTGGTGTGTGTGCTGCTAAAAGGGCATTACCCTTTGGATTTTCATTGTACCCAACGCCATCTAAAACAATTAATACTACGGGTGATTTTTTCATGTTTCTTATTTATATATCTTTATGTTTTATAAGTCTCCGGTAATATTACTAAGATTTTTCTTGCTTTCCATTGACAAAACCAGTAAAATACTTACGAGTAACTTACGAGTTTATTATGAAAAAACCAATATCATACAAACAACAACGTTTTTTAGACTTCATTCAACGCTATACGCTAGCGAATGGTCAGGCTCCATCCTACGAAGAAATTATGGACAAATTAGGTTTTACATCGTTAGGAACGGTTCATTGGTATGCAAAAACATTGGCGGACGATGGGTATATACATCGTGCCCGCGGTCCTAATGGAAAAAGAGCACTTACCCTTTCTGAAGAGCACGCCGTACCAACAGTTTTACCGCTTTTAGGAATGATTGCTGCCGGTGAACCGATTGAAGCTTTGGAAAACGCTGAATCAATTAATGTTCCAGCACCCTTTGTTAGACCCGACAATTTTGTGCTGAAGGTTAAAGGAACTTCCATGCAAAACGACAATATCGAAGATGGTGATTACGTAATTGTGCGGAAAACACCGCAAGCTGAGTCTGGACAAATGGTGGTGGCCATTATCAATGGCGAGGCTACATTGAAACGTTATTATCCTAAGGCGCAAGGCGTGGAGCTCCACCCGCGCAATCCCGATTTTCCAATAATTAAAATTCAGGATACTGACAACTTTCAGATCAATGGAATTGTGTTATACTCTTTTCGAGAGTATTAGGATAGTATTGAATTACTTTTTACTGACAATATAGAAATACTGCAATGGAAAAATCTGAGAACGAGCAAGTCCAAAAACATCTTGAAGAAATAATGATGTTTAATGATGAGCAATTCAACATTTTACAAAAACTACGTGAAATAGTTTTCCAAGCTTATCCAAAAACAAATGAAAGAATTATGTATGGTGGTATCATGTTTTCTCTGAATGATGATTTTAGCGGTATTTTTGTAAGAAAAAATCATGTTTCCTTTGAGTTTGGAAATGGGTTCGCTATGGCTGATCCAGATAAATTATTGGAAGGTTCGGGAAAATTCCGTCGTCATTTAAAAATTAGATCTTTATCAGATATTTATGATAAAAAGGTGTCTTTTTTTGTTAAACAATCAGTTTAGGGAAATAATACTATGAAAAAAATGAATAAAAACATTAGAAATATCCTGTACGGATTTTTGGCTTGGTTAATACCGTTTGTTACTGCATTTTTCTTTTATTCGAAAGAGGGCGGCTTGGTCATTGATATATTTTTATTTAAATCAATCATGATCATTGTCGGTGCAATTTCAGGAGCCTTCCTTTTAGTTTCCTATTTCAAAAGGATCCATGTCAATTATTTAATGGAAAGTATCATTGTTGGATTAACATGGTTCGTAATAAACATCTTATTAGATTTATTGGTTTTGGTTCCTATGTCGGGAATGTCGGTTGCGGATTATTTCACGCAGATAGGACTACGCTATCTTGTCATGCCGGTTATGAGCATAATGGTGGGCGCAGCTTTAGCAAATAAAAAGTAATATGGAAGCATTGAACAGATTTGAACTAATTGCTCCTTGCGGTATGAACTGCGGAATATGTTTGGGTCATTTGCGAGATAAGAATCAATGTCCGGGCTGCAGAAAAAAGGATGCATACGAATCAAGTTATGGTAGAAAATGCATTATCAGGAGTTGTCAAATTCTAAAGGAAAACAACTGGAAGTTCTGTTCCGATAAATGTGATAAATATCTCTGCTTAAGACTAAGAAATTTAGATAAAAGGTATCGCACCAAATACAATATGAGCATGATCGAAAACCTTGAAAATATTAAAGAAAATGGAATACGTAAGTTTGTCAAAAGTGAAAAGGCAAGATGGGCTTGCCCCGAGTGCGGTGGTACTGTTTGTGTTCATAGAGGGCACTGTTTGATTTGCAGTTAATAAAACATGTCTTCCATCTTCCATGTGCGCTTAAAGGATTTTGAGCTTCAAGCAGAGCGCTTGATGGATGCTGCTTTACGTACGCGTCCTGTTGCCATTATTTCATCACAACAACAAGACGGTACACTTGTTTCCGTATCCTCAGAGGCAAAAGAAGAGGGCCTGTATGGTGGTATGAAACTATCCTTAGCACGCAAAATGAGCCACAGCGCCTTGTTGATGCCTTATAATCGTTCTTTATATACGCGTCTCAATTCATACATTTACAAAACGGTATCAACCTTTACTCCAATAGCAGAGCCCGCCCACTTCGGACAATTTTATCTTGATATGACTGGAATGAAACATTTGTATCCTAGCTACCAACAGGCCGGTTTGTCGGTTTCCAATGTCATAGCAGACAAAACCAGTTTATCTAGTACAATCGGTATCAGCGTTAACAAATTAGTAAGCCGTATCTCCACGGCTGTAGTACCCGACATTATTAACGAAATAGTTCTTGGTGAAGAGCCACGCTTTCTATCGCCACTGGAATCACCTATTCTACCATCTGTCCATTTACCGCTAGTAAAAAAAATGGTGCAATTTTTATATCTTAAACAAGTCAATGATATTCAAAAAATTGTTCATAGTACACAAGAGGGTTCTATCATCTTCGGAAAGCATTTTAGGCAGGTAGCGCGTGAAACACAGGGTAAGGATACCTCTGCCGTCCGTCCCCCGACTTTAAAAGATCATATTATTGAGCAGGTTGTTATACCAAAGGATACCAACGACCAATTTATTTTACGTTCGATTGTTAAAACCATGGCTGAACAAATTGCCTTTCAGTTGCGCAAGCGCCAACAAATTGCAAAAAATGCTAAGCTGGAAATTCATTATACCGATGGTTTGCGGAATGCGCGTCACGATGCTTTTGTTGCAACTAATGACAAATCAATCGTGGAAACATGTTATAGATTATTTGATCTGGCAAATTATCGTCGTAATCGAATTCGTACCATTATAATCGATGTTTCTAGATTTGTTTATTTCGCTAATCAAACTTCTCTTTTTGAAATAGAAAACATTAAAAACAATAATTTATCTAAAGCTTTAGATATAATTCGCCGTAAGCATGGTGCTAATAGTATACATTCCGTCTCAGCTTTAGGAAATGTGCCGAAACAAAAATCACCTCTGATATCAAAGATACAAAAATTCCTCCCTCAAGATTTTACCGCAAATTCTTAGTTCTCAGGTATGTTTACACATCTTAATGTTCATTCCAATTTTTCTCAAATGCGTGGAACTGCTACGCAACAATCCTTGCTTGCTCAAACAAAAAAACAAGGTATGCGATATCTTGCTCTTACGGAAACCAATGGTGTATGGGGGTTCATTCGTTTTGTGCAACATGCCAAAGCTGCCGATATTAAACCAATTGCCGGAGCAAATATTATCACCGCTAAAGATGATGTTATTCTTTTGGTGGAGAACCAAACAGGATACGAAAATCTTTGCCGCGCCATATCTAAAGTACACGATGACGATAAGCAACCGTTGTCAAAAATATTATCAGCCGGATATTCCGGCATATTTTTTCTAGCACATCAGGAAAAAGTATTAAATGAACTTAGCCAATTCATTCCCGATACTAATCTTTTTGTGGAATTGCGTCCAGGAACAACGGAAATACGGGCACAACAATTATCTAAAAAATTCAAATTAGAAATTGTAGCAACAGCGATGTGTATTTCCTGAAGCCGGAAGACCAAAAAGCGCATCGCATTTTGCGGGCAATTGAGAACAATACAACATTATCACAAATCGAATCGAAAGAAGTGAAAAATAAACAGCATTGGTTCCGTAGCGAAAAAGATATGATTCATCTTTTTCCGAATAGTTTGGCAGCAATTAATAATAGTCATTATTTAGCTGAACGCTGTAAAACCGACTGGAAATTTCTGAATACAATATTTCCCAACCGTTCACTTAAGGACACACATCAGGCTAATAATAAATTATATGAATTAGTAAAAACCGGCGCAAGGATACGTTACGGAAATAATTTAGCTAAAGCGGTTCTTAAACGTATCGACTATGAAATGTCACTGATCAGCGCAAAAGGATTTGCTCCATATTTTTTAATCGTACACGATATTGTAAAACAAATACGTGCAACAATCGGGCGTGGCTCCGGTGCGGCATCAATTGTGAGTTATGCATTATTTATTACACAGGTTGATCCCATCAAATACAATTTACAGTTTGAACGATTCATTCATCCCGAACGCGAAGCCATGCCGGATATCGACATCGACTTCCCCTGGGATGAGCGTGATGATATCCTTGAATCAATCTTTAAAAAATATAAATTGAAGCGCACCGCGATGGTCGCCTCGCAAGTATTCTTGCGTCCGCGGTCTGCAGTACGGGAAGTTGCTAAAGTCTATGGACTGTCCAATGAAGAAATAAAGAGCATTACCAAGCGAATTGGCTATCATCGCTCGCGAACAGAATTGGCGAAGTGGGTTAGCACAGATCCGCGATTTTCCAATGCACACATAGATGACACAATTTTGGATATCTTAAATCAAAGTGAAAAAATCATCGGAGCGTTCCGATATCCTTCAGTACATCCCGGCGGCGTGATAATTGTTCCTGATGAAATTCGTAAATATGTGCCGGTTCTGATGGCTCCCAAAGGTGTACAAATTGTCGAGTGGGAAAAGGATCAGGTTGAAGATTCAGGCTTATTGAAAATTGATATTTTAGGAAATCGTAGTTTGGCGGTGGTGCGTGATACAATTAAACAAGTCAATCTGAATTACGTTCACAAAAAAGCCGACAGTCAATATGTTGATTACCATCAAATTCAACCAATCGGTGATCCTAAAACGGAAAAACTAATGAAAACCGGTCTTACTATGGGCGTATTTTACATCGAAAGTCCCGCAACTCGGCAATTACTAACAAAGCCGGAGTGGTTGATTTTGAACACGTCGTTATTTATTCATCTATTATTCGTCCGGCTGCTAATCGTTTCACCACTATTATGTTGGAGCGTATCCATGGCAAACCGTGGAAACTGCAACATCATGACCTAAATTTTTTAAAGGAAAGCTACGGCATCATGGTTTATGAGGAACAAGTATCCATGGCAGCACGTATTTTGGCAGGTTTCGGTTATGCCGAAGCTGATGCTCTTCGCAAAACAATGGGTCGTGATTCTATGCAACATTTAATTCCGGGCTGGAAAAAGAAGTTTTATTCTAACGCACAGAAGCGCGGATACACCAACAAACTCATTAAAGAAGTTTGGGATATGATCGCTTCCTTTGTTGGATATTCTTTTTGTAAACCACATTCCGCTTCATATGCGATGTTATCTTTCACCTGTGCTTATTTAAAAGCTCATTTTCCGGCAGAATTTTTAGCGTCAGTTATTTCCAATCAAGGAGGGTTTTACTCAACCTATGCTTATTTAAGTGAAGCGCGCCGTTTTGGAATAACAATTTTACCTCCCCATATAAATTTCAGTAATAAAGAATATCGAGGTAAAGATAAAAAAATACGCATGGGGTTAATGAGCATCAACGGGTTGCAGGAAAAAGCAGTAAAATTAATTCTTGATGAACGTAAAGCCGGTGATTTCAAATCATTGGATAATTTTCTTTTACGCGTTGACCTCAATCTTGCCGATGCCATTGCTCTCACTAATTCCGGTTGTTTTAATAAATTGGAACCAGACCTATCACACAAAGGAAATAGCCTATCGTATCGCACATTTTTATTTATCTGACGGCTCTACCGAACCAATAACCAATCAACCATCTAAAGAACCTCTCGCATGGGAGGAAAAACGCGAATTAGAATTAAAGTCTTTTGGCTTCCCGATATCGTCTCATCCATTAGAGCCATATTTTGAAATAATAAATAAATGGGTTAAGAAAGCAATAGATATTCCTAAATATGTCGGAAAATCAATTTATTTAGCTGGTATTTACATCACACGCAAAGAGACACAAACACATCAACGTGATCCGATGGAGTTTTTAACACTCGAAGACGAAACAGACATTTACGAATGCGTTCTTTTCCCGGAAGTGTTTCGTAAATATGGCGATCTATTGCATTGGGAAAAACTATTTCTATTGCGCGGAACAGTTGAAGAAACGTTCGGGGTATATTCGGTAACTGTGGAAAAACTCATTAGCTTACCCCGAAATATTGATAAAATTGAAAAGCAGACCACTAAGACAAGAGGAGCACAAAATATTAAAAACAATAAGAAACCTCTTCATGACTTAGTGTCTTCGTGGTAATATCATAACAATGTGTGGACGCAAAACATTAACTAAAGATATGCAGTCAATTGTCGAAGAGCTTGCTATTGAGGAATGGGAAAATCCTGATAATTATTTACCGAACTTTTCATCTTTAGCCCACGATGGTATTAGTCCCCAACGCATTGATTTTACAATTCGCTTACCATTATCAATTAATATTGGAGAATTTTGAGTAGGGGCGATATTGTAGCTTGGCAAATAATTATCAGGATTTTCCCATTCCTCAATGGCAAGTTCTTCGATAATTGACTGCATGTCTTTTGTTAATGTTTTACGTCCACACATTGTTATGATATTACCACGAAGACACTGAGGCACGA
>PVMK01128647.1_pt1 | contig 36190 bp, 34 predicted proteins | sample 1853481 | NCBI WGS metagenome assembly PVMK01 (sample SAMN08533507, study PRJNA380276) | Marine sediment metagenome, whole genome shotgun sequencing project. | reverse complement strand
GGGATCGGCAAGAGCAGCCTTGAGAATGCCGTCGCCAGCTGTTCCGCTTGCGCCAAACAGTGCTATGACCCTGTGACTTGCTGCTTGTGCCTTGAGCGCTTCAACCGAACGATCGTCGGTCGCAACAATGATGACCCCGGCCAGGTAAAAAAGCGCAAGCAGGAAGAGCGGAACAAGAAGGACCGTACGAATGCGAGGTAGTTTCATATCTGCCCAATCGGGTGAATGGTCGAGTCAAACGAATAGTCCGAACCAACGTTCGAGCCTAACGTCACATAGCATACAACCGTATCATGATAACGCGACCAGATTCAGGCGTGACGAACTGGGGGAAAGATCAAGACCATTCTGTCATCGGTCCGAAAAAGTGAAACTGTTGTCACGGTCCCATACTCTTGGACATCCAATGCTTGTAATAAGTGTGGGCTGAATATATCCCACACTAATTTCCTTTCCTGGCCGGTTGCGTACTAATTGGCACTGAAATATGAGTCCGATGAAGTTCTGCTTTCCGGCAGGAACCGGAGATAGATCCCATCAGGTCGTTTCATTCCCTGTCGACCCACAACAGCCAATTGAGAAAAGATCAAATTGGTCATTTAGTAAGCCTTAACTCGGGTATCACCGCAACATGGTTACGGGCATGGACGGGGAATAGGCCTGAAAAGCTGGCAGGTTACTATTCAGATGATTGTTTTTATTTGGATCCTGGTATACCGAATGGAGCGAAAGGAAGAGCCGAACTAATAGGTTACTTTCGAAAGTTGCTGGCCCAAAATCCTGAATGGGTTTGGAGTCAAATTGAAGCGATTCCAATGGAAGGCGGCTTCTTAAACAAATGGATGGCAAAAATACCAGTCGGCGAAAAAACGCTTGAGTGCATTTTTGGGAAATCGGTTGGCATCGGCTGCGGAAACGAGAGGTTGTTATGTATGAGCCGTACTCAACGCTAACCTGTCCGAACTGTGGACATCAAACTAAAGACCTGATGCCAACCGGTGCGTGCCAGTTTTTTGATGAAAACCGTGGTTTTCTAAGCGACGCTACGCACCTTTTGTTTCTGGCGATGCCTGCTAACGGCCTCGAAACCGGCGGCCAGGTCTGCCAGCAAATCATCAACGTGCTCGATTCCAACGGAAAGCCTCAGCAACTGTGAGCTGATCCCGGCAGCCGCCTGGTCTTCTTCAGACATTGCTGCATGCGTCATGGTGGCTGGATGCGCTACCAGGCTTTCGACACCGCCCAGTGATTCCGCCAGCGTGAACAGCTCTACCGACGAAAGAAACACCGCGATCTCTTCTTCCCTGGCGTCGATCTCGAAACTGATCATCGCGCCAAAACTTTTCTGCTGCCGCGCCGCACGTTCATGACCCGGCTGGCTGCTGAGGCCGGGATAATAGACTTTGCTGACCAGTTCATTCCCGTCCAGATATTCTGCGATCGCACCGGCATTTTCCACGTGCTGACGGTAGCGGACATTGAGGGTGCGAAGCCCACGCAGGGTCTGGAAACTATCGAAAGGTGAACCAGTCAGGCCCAGGCAATTGGCCCACCAGACCAGTTCCTCTACCAGAGTTTCATCTTTGGCCAGCACCGCGCCGCCGACGATATCTGAGTGGCCGTTGATGTACTTGGTGGTGGAATGGAGGACGATATCCGCGCCCAGCCTGAAGGGCCGCTGCCCTGCCGGGGACAGGAAGGTATTGTCGACCACAACCAGCGCGCCCACTTGGTGGGCTGCCGTTGCAAGGGCTTCAATATCGGTGATTCGCAGCAAGGGGTTGCTGGGGGTTTCGATCCAGACAACCCGTGGTTGGAGTTCAAGAATCTGGCGTACTGATGCTTCAGTTTCCCATAACGGCAACCATTCAAGATCAAACAGGCCTTTGCTGGACGCCGCCGTAAACAGACGGTGACAACCACCGTAACAGTCATGCGGAGCAACGATCAGCTCACCCGGTTTCAGCAACTGCGTCACCAGGTGCACGGCCGACATGCCGGAAGCCGTAATCACACCCCCTGCCCCGCCTTCCAGGGCCGCCAGAGCGCCTGCCAGTTGGTCACGCGTGGGGTTACCCGAGCGGGTGTAATCGTACTCCCGCTTTTTTTTCCAAATCCCTGGAATGAGAAATTTGAGCTCATGTACAGCGGCGGTATTACCGCGCCGTGGTTATCATCGGTATTGACCGCATAACGCGCAGCCAATGTGTCCTGGTGTACAGAGTCGGGGATTGTGCTCATACCGTTGTTCCTTTGCGATTCCGGTTGCAAAAATTATCATCCGGAAACCCCGCAAAGCAGGCTGAGCATGACCAGGTCCATCAGACGCGCTTCCTGGTCACTCATTTCCCGAAAACACTATCGTGTCTTCGCAGGAGTTGGCACCTTTTCGAAGGGGTTAGCTTCGATGGTTGCCCCGGCGTCTAAGGGCCAGTCCCTCAGCCGGTCTGAATGAGTAAGTCTCGATCATAGGGGAAAAACCTGACCGAGTGCAAGCGGTTATTCATAATCCTGGTAAGATTTTTCTTCCACGATCTCGGACCCGAGGTGCAGGTTGAGTTCCTTCTTTACCCTGGAGCGGCGGTCATTGGTGACGTAAACGGCGCGGGCCAGTTCGATGAAACGCTCGTCGAATTCCTTCGCGCGCTCCTTGTCGCGGATGTCGTCCTCGATTTCCCACAGGGCTTCGTTTACTTCCTTTAACTGCGAGTGCAAGTCGCGGATGACTTCATCGTCCTTGATGAATTCTTTCCAGGTTGCCTGCAGCAGCGCCAGTTCCACGCGCACGTTAGCCACTTTTTCCGGGTCACTGATGCGCTCGGCCTTGATCTCGAGAATCGTGATTTTGTCGAGTACTTCACCCGGTGATACGGGAACCTTGATATTTTCCATAATTAGACCCTGAAGCTGTAATCCTTGTCGGGATCGCGCTCGATATCCGGCGGGTAATTGTTGCGCTTTTCAGTATAGTACTGTTCGCGCGAATCGCCCTCACTAAGCTTGTTATAGGTAATGTAGAGCACGCGCCGCCCTTTATCAGTGCGGTTGGGGTGCGAGCGATGTGGCGCATAGGAGTCGAAGAATACCGCATCGCCCGGCTGGCAGTGTACGGCCACGTAATTGATGTGCTTCGTATCCGCGTCGGTCAGCGGCGCCCACATCGAGCCCAGCACGCCTTGCTGGTGCATGCCTGCGATCATTTCCAGGCTGCCGTTGGCCTCGTTGGTTTCATCGATCGCGATCATCGCCGTGATGTGGATATCAGCGTAATCGTCCCAGCCGGCCTGCACGTCCTGGTGTTCCTTGAAGCCGTCGCCGCCGGGCAGCTTGAAGTTGATCTTGTCTTTGAACAGAACCGCTTCCTCTCCAAACAATTCGCACACAGCTTGCTGCATACGGCGTGCGGTAATCAAACGGGAAAACCCCTCGTGATATGGCACGAAATTCTCAACCCGGCACAGGATACGGGAAGCGTCAGACTGGCTTTCCTCGAAATACTTCATGTCTTTGCCCGGAACCTCAGGCCATGAAACCACTTCGTCGGTCCACTCACTGATCGCCGTTGTCTCTTCGGGGGAGTACATGCCGCGCACCAGGAGAAAACCGTCGCGGTGAAACTGTTCGACCTGTTGTTCGTTGAGGATTCTTTCGGAGTTCATTACAAATTCTTCCAGTTGATCGCCTGAACCTGATTCTAACGGCGCGCCCACAGGCTCTTGATGACTGAAATCAGGTTGTTGGTGGTCCAGTACAGCACCATGCCGGCCGGAAAAGTATAGAACAGAACGAAGAACGCGACCGCGAGCAGCAGCATGTTGCGCACCTGCTTTTTCCTTAGTTCGGCATTCAGTGCCGGGGGATTGTGCAGGCTCGATGCCGCCACCGACAAGCCGGTCATCAGGAAAGGTAGCAGGTTCAGTTGATTGCCGAAAAACGGCAAGGTGAACGGCAGGCGGAACAGGTCATCCGTGCGCGACAGATCAGAAATCCAAAAAAATCCGGTATTCAGCAAGTGGATATTTTCCGCCAGCATATCGAAGGCGCCGATGAACACGGGAATAACCACGGCCACGCCCATCAAGCTTTTCAGGCTATACAGCGGATGAACGCGCTCGGTTTTGTACAGGGCCAGGATCTTTGCCGCCTCCACTTCTCCCTTGTAATTTTTCTTGATGCGCTGCATTTCCGGCGCCAGCCTTGCCTCGATCTCGTTGACCTCCTGCTGAAACCGCTCGGCAATGCGGCTCAAGGGCGTCATCAGTATGTTCACGGCCAGGGAAAGCACCATCACCGCAAGCCCCCAGGATGGAATCACCATCTTGATCCCGGCCAGCAGGTGAAACAGGCCAAAACAAATCCAGCGTAACCAGAACCACAAGCCGGCATAGAGCAGGTTGCTCAGCACCGGATCGGCATCGCTCAACACCCTGGGTTCAATCGGTCCTATATAGAACGACCAAGCGCCTGCAGCCAGGTCCATTTCAATTTGCGCGTTCTCATTATCTTCGGAAGTATGCAGTCTCGCATTGATCTCGGTGGGCGGGGCAGCCATCAGTGTCCAGTACCGGTTGCGGTAACCAACCCACTGGTCAACGGTTGCTTCGGTGTGCTCCGTATCGTCCAGCCCGATCTGGCGGGCAGCGCCGGAATGAAGGACGGCATAGCGGCTTTGCTCCAGCCAGTTTCCAAAGCCAGCGGAATCCCTGGGTCTGAACGATTCTCCGGAATGAATAGCTACCTGGCTGATCCCGGAATGGTCAAGTTCCACCCGGTAACCGTGCACCGGGATGCGCCAGGTCAGCAGTGCCCCGGATTCGTTGCGGAACTCAAGCATGTAGTGTTCATCCGTCCGGCTTTCAGCCTTTTCCCACCGTCCGTTTCCGGAATGCTTAAAACCAATGACCGAGGCGTCCCCGAACTGCTGAATCCGGGGGTTTTCCCCGCTACAGGCAGGAAAACAGGCAATCGCCGATTGCATGCGGCCCGAGTCATCAAAGCTGAGTCGAAGCGTATCGGTACTGACCAGGGTTGCCGCCATCGCATCCGCGCAAACGAACAGCGCCAGCGCCACCATCAATTTCCATTTATTCACCCTCACGTTCACTCCTCAAAGCCGCTCTTTCATCCGCCAGGCGGGCAATTTCCTCAGCGCCATCGGGGATGCTGTGTCCGAGGCGGAAAACCATTGAGTTGCGCAGTTCCTGTACTTTTTCACGAAACCTTTCCGGATTGCCGATCAAGCGTTCGATAGCTGCTGGTGCGTCCTGCAGCGACTCGGGAGAAACGATCTCCCCGACCTGTTCGCGAATGGTGTTCTCGACCGGTTCAATTTCCAATTCACGCCAGTTCGGATTGCGAATGCGGCGGGGGACATCAATAAATAACACGGGTTTTTCCAGGCCCATCGAATATTCCAGCGTCATCGCGGACCAGTCACTGACCAGGACGTCCGAACGCATGACAGAATCCGTTTCCTCCATGCGGTCGATGTATTCAAAGCGCTCCCTGCCCTGAAATGCGTCCCGCACCGCTGCAATAACCCCGGGGGTCTGGCGGATGCTCTGATAATGCGGCCGCATAATGACCTGGTAACCCGAATCCAGCAGCAGGCCGATCAGTTCTTTACCGCAGGTGTTGAAAATCGAGCTTTCGCCCCAGGTCGGTGCGATCAAAACCGTGGCCGGTTCACCCGTTGATTCTTCCCTCTGGTAGCCCCTGCCCTGGGTAATAACTTCTTCCAGCCTGGGATGGCCGTAGTCGAACAGATGCTTGGCAGGCAAAGCTTTGAGTTCTTCCCGCCGGCGGATCTCCTGCACCTGGTGCGGGCCGGCGCAAAAAAGGCTTTCGTATTGGTCGAAGGAATTTTCATTGTCGACCATGTGGGTGCTGCCCATGCTATGGAACAGGTAAATGTAATGGACCGGGTAAGTGGACCGTTTCAACTGCAGATTCTGCAGATCCATCATCGTCAACACAAACACGTCGGACTGGTTGACCTGGAAAAAAATGGTCAGGAACAGACCTTCGGGAATACAGATGGCGCGATAGTTTTCGTGTACGCGTTTGAGTCCCGGATCCATCGCATCGGAACTGATGTAGCAGACCTTGCGCCCCAGTGGGCCATTCAATTGTTCAATCAGACCTGAAAACTGGTGCCAGTCCTGGCCGCTCTCGGCGTAGACGACAATATTACGCCAGGCCCACGGGAGCTTCCTGAATTGCCGCCATCCTTTCCAACCGGAAAAAAAGGACATGATACCTATTCAGGAGTGTCCCGGGAGGTGGAATCCTGCTTGTTATCGCGTCTGAAGAATCCCTTGATTTTGTACCAGTAGGTTTTTACCGCCAGGGCAATGGAAGCAAAAATACCGACTATGGCTGAAACCACCATGCTGCCGGTAGTGGGGTCCAGGTAGGCCAAGGCAGCCGGGGAGACTGTCATCAGGCACGTGGCCAGGGCCGTCAGCCATGTTTTTGTTAGTTGTTTTGAGTTTCTCATTGCTGAATTTTACCACCGATCAGTTGGAAAACACCGCGGAAAGAGCCGCCAGCAGGCGCTCCATGTCGTAATTACTGATGTCGCCCATGGTCGAGATACGGAACATCCCGGCCGCCAGGCTACCCTGACCGGCATAGATGACGAAGCCACGTTGCTTCAGCCTGTCGTGAATTTCAGCATACGTTTGCTGCTCCGGAAGGTGATATGCATTCAGTACACAGGACGACTCACCCGGATCCAGCAGGGGCTGGATTCCCTGGCTGGAAAGGGCCCGTTTCACCTTGCCCGCCAGGTTTGTGTAGTGCGCGTGGCGAGCCTGCCAACCGCCCTGTTCCGCCAGTTCCTGCAGCGCTTTGTCGAGCGCCAACAGGCCGTTGACCGCAGGTGTAAATGGCGTTCCCTGCCGGTCCTGATTCTGCGCCCATAGTGGCAGGTGCATGGTGAGGCTTCGAGGTGGCTCGGCGGCCTTTTCCAGCGCTGTTTTGCGGCATACCACAAAGCACAGCCCCGGAATGCCGTGCAGGCACTTGTTGGCCGTTGCGGCGCAGGCAATCAGCGCCGGCGAATCGAATGGAATGGGCTCCGCGCCGAAACTGGAAACAGCATCCAGCAGAAACCCTGCGCTATGTTGTTCACACAACTTTGCCAGCCGGTCAATATCATTCAGGCGCCCGGTTGTTGTTTCGTGATGCACCGCGGCGACATGCGTGAAATCTCCCGAAGTCAGCGCCTCTTTGACCTTTTTGAAATCTATCGCTTCAGTCCACTCGTGTTTGATGGCCTGGAACGCAACACCGTGGATTTGGGCAATGCGGCTGATCCGCTCACCGTATACGCCGTTTTCGATAACCAGCAGCCGCGCATCTCGCGGCAGCAGTGAAGACAGCATGGCTTCGAGCGCCGTCGTACCGGAGCCGCCCAGCAGCACACAAGTCCATTCCCCGGGACCAGGGCCGTACACGTCAAGCAAACCACTGCGGACCCGGTCTTGTAAGGTAAAAAATTCAGGTTCACGATGGCACAGGTCAGCGCTGACGGCCGCTTTACGCACGCCGTCACTGATGCTGACCGGACCGGGATTAAGCAGGATATGTCGCATGGCCGAAGGTGCTCAGTTAGCAGCGCGATAATAAAGGAGAACGGCAGCGCCTATTTCAAAAATCGTGTAGAGCAGTTCACCGTTTCGAACCATGGATTGGCGCAGATCCCACTCGGAGTCCTGGCTGGACTGCCATTTCAAGCGGGTGGGAAACATCGCCGGAATATTCCTGCTCCAGGACCGCCACTCTTCGCCGAAAATATCTTCCAGTTTGTGATCCTCGTAGCGGATAGCCGTGGGATAGTAAAACAGAAAGAAGAATGCGACCACGGCTATCACGATCCAGTTGCCGCAGGCCACGGCGAAACCACCCAGGATCAGAAAATTGCCAAGATACAGTGGATGGCGCACCAGGGAATAAGCACCAGTGGAGGCCAATTGCCGGTTCTTGTGGATGACACCTGCCGCATAGATCCGCCAAAGCTGGCCGATGGCGGCAATGGCGAAACCGGTGACGATCCGCGGATCTCCCGCCGGCACGGTAAAGTACGCGCATACCAGCAACAAGAGCAGGCCCAGTCCCTGCCTGGAAGCCTCGTGGTAGCGCAGGCCGTCGATAAAACCGGCCAGGCCCGTGCGATTACCCATCTTTTCAGAGCGGCTGCTTGCCATCTTCAAGCTCCTCTTTATGCTTTTAGCGCGCTGGGCGCTAGTGTATTACAACTGCATCCAGGGTGTATCCACACCGAGATGCCGCATCAGCCTTTGTTTCACTTCCCTCGGGCTGACATCCGGCCGGGGCAGCCCTTCCGGAACGCCTTGTTTCGTTTTTAATTGCAGCAGCGACGGGCCAGTTTGCGCCTGCAGGAATGCCTCCAGTTCGGGGCGCTGCAGCGCTTCGCTGGCTGCGCGGTAACCGCAGGCTTTCGCAATGCCTGCAAAACTGACCGCGGGACTCACAGTCGACTGGCCGCCGGTCGATTCGTGCACCTCGTTGTCCAGCAACAAGTGCTGGAAATTTTCACCACCATAGGCTCCGATCGTTGCCAGGTTACCCATTCGCATCAGGGCCGCACCGTCACCATCGGCAACCAGGACCTGCTTCCCGGGCAATGCCAGTGACAGGCCCAGGCCAAAGGAGGAGGCGCAGCCCATCGATCCAACCATGTATAGCTGGTTCGGCCGGTCCGCGATGGCGAACAGTTCCCTGCCGGTAAACCCGGTAGTTCCAATCACCACACTGCTGTCCTCTGGCGTGTAATTGACAACGGCTGTCAGCGCTTCCTGACGGGTCATTTGCGCCTCACCGTGGCAAAATTCTTCCGCGGAGAAAGGCGTGGCCCGGCCTTTGGGAAGCCAGTGGCTGTTCAGGGCAGCTTTGTCTACCGACCCCTTACGCATGATCAGGGCGTAGGGCAGACCAGTCCGTTCCATTTGCCAGTTGGCGACGGTCAGTTTCCCTTCGACCTGGTCTGCCTGGTTTGGGAACCAGTCCCATGGAATCTGCAGTTCATCCAGGATCCGGCCGGTAACTTGCCCCATCAACTCGTGCTGGGGTTCATCGGCCAGGCCGGGCTCACCCCGCAGGGTGATGATCAACAGCACCGGAATCCGAAACACCCAGTTCAGGGAACTCAAAGGGCTGATCGCGTTGCCCAGGCCTGAGTTTTGCATCATGGCCACGGCCCGTTGCCCCGCCAGGGCTGCCCCGGTGGCCGTCGCCACGGCGTCCCCCTCGTTGGCCGAGGAAATGTAGCTCATCTCCGGATCGTCGATCACGCTGTTGATGAACGGCGTCAGGAAGGAACAGGGCACGCCGGCCCAGGTGTTGAAACCCATCGCCTTTGCGGGATTGATGAAATCGCTGGCTTGAATCATGGCGTGCCTGGCTCAGGAATCCTGCCGGTAGGCGAAATCGCCCGCCCGTTGCAGGTCATCCAGGTTATTGATGTCCATCCAGTGCCCGGAAATGTACTGCACCTGGGGTGTATGCCCATTGTCGATCAGCCGGTTGATCAGATCAGGCACCGCCATGCCTTCAAATCCGTCTTCAGCTCGGAGCTGCCCGAGGGCTTCCAGTAGATGCGCCCGGCCTTCACCGCTGGCCCTTAACATACCGATCCAGCGCCCGTTGGGGTTACGGCCGTTCCAATCCCTGTCGCTGCTGATCCGCTCCAGGCTGACTTTTTGCTGGTACATGGCGCGATCATCCGGTGCAGAGCAAAAAGCCAGGTCATTCTTGTTGCCCCTGGCCTGGTCCAGCGGCGAGGAATCCACCACCACCAGCAGGTCGGAATCCCAGTCCATCAGGTTATTGAGGATATAGGTGCGGAACAGGAGGTCGCCATAGATCAGGACGGTATCATCGGCCACCGCATCCAGCGCGCAACTGAGTGAAACCAGTTCATCGCTGCTCTCCCAGGCGTCGTTGACCACCGTCCTGGCGCCCTGCACATCGATGGCTTCGCTGTGATATCCACCGACCACCATGATGTCATTGATGCCCTGTGCTTTGAATTTGTCCACCAGGCGGCGCAGCACGGTCTTGCCGGCAACCGGGATCATCACCTTCGGCCGGTCCCGGGTCAGTTCGTCCATCCCCCGGCCGCGACTGGCCGCCAGGATGATGGCTGAAGCATCCTGGCGCGCGCTGCGTGCGTAGATCTTTTCTGCTTCCAGCAGTTCATCCGCGCCCTGCAGGCGGAAAATTTCCGGAACTGTCGCCACGCGGCCTTCAACATCAACCAGCGATTCTGATTCAAAGATCGACCGCGCGGTGGTCTGCATGGCTGCGATATTGGCCCGGATCAGGTGATTGGCCCAGATAACCAGGCTGATCTGGTGCTGGCGAAACACCTCGGTTGGTGTCGAATAATACTTGGTGGGAACGATCACCAGCGGGCAGCGATTGTCCCATTCCTGCGCAAAAGCCAGGATCTCGTCCGGCCGGGCCAGTTTGCTGTGTATCAGGATCGCATCGGCGCCGGCCCGCCGGTACGCTTCGCCGCGCCTGAGGGCTTCGGCCAGTCCCCAGCCCGCGATAAAGGCTTCCACCCGGGCAACAATGCAGAAATCTTCATCGGCCTGGGCGTCTTTGCCGGCCTGGATCTTGCCGCAAAATGTTTCGATATCCTCCAGTTCCTGCTGCTCGCCCTGGATGAAACTGTTGGTTTTCGGAAACAGTTTGTCTTCGATACAGACACCGGCGATGTCACGCTGCTCCAACTTGCGCACCAGGCGGCGCATGTTGTTGAAATCACCGTAGCCGGTGTCGCCATCAAGCAGGATCGGTATCGTGGTCGCGTCGGACATGAATTCCAGGATATTAACCACCTGGGTCCAGCTAAGTTCGTTGTTGTCACGCACCGCGTGCTGCGCGGAAAGGGCAAGCCCGGAGCCCCAGATGCCCTTGAAGCCAGCTTCTTCCACAATTTTGGCCGCCAGGCCATTGTGCGCCTCGAGGATGAACTCGGTCTGGCCCGAATGAAGCAGGCTTTTGAGCTGGGAGGTTTTTTTCGCCTTGTTCATTTCTTGTTTACTCAAAATTCCGGGCAGTCGGCACGGATCGCGGGCAGCACTTCGGTTTCTGCGCGAACCACGTCTTCGGGAAAGTCGATCTCGATCCACGGCAATCCGCTGACGTCCTCAAAACCAAAGGACTGCGGCTTTCTCAGCAGCACGTTACGCAAGGCCTCTTCATGCGGCGCATCACCCAGGCCTTCCACATCGAACTGCGCACATTCCGCCGCGATGGCGGCAGCGCATTCCGGTCCGAAGCGGAAAAAACCAACGGATTCCCCGATGGTGTCATAGCTCAGACCTGGCGCCAGTTGCTTGCGGAAATCAACCATTACGCCATCCTGGATGGCAATCTTGACGGGTTCCTCTCCGTCCACAAAATCACGGTCCAGCAAGTAACAATTCTCGACGTCCGTATCCAATAACGTTTGCAGGATGGCCGGATGGTAGAGCACGTCGGCGTCCATCACGATCACCGGGACCCCGGCATCCAGCGTCTCCTGGGCCGCCCACAGGCTGAGCACACTGCCCAGTTCATAACGCGGGTTGAAGTGATAAGCCACGTCGGGGCGGGAGATCAAAGTACCCACATGCTCGATGATGAGGTCCGCGCCGTAGCCGACCACCAGGTCTGCTTTGCGTACACCCATCTGGTTCAATAAATCCAGGTGCCGGTCCAGCAGGCTGCGCCCGCCAAACTCCATCAGGCACTTGGGATGCCCTTCGGGATTATGCTGCGCCAGGCGGCTTCCGCGACCGGCGGCCAGAATGATTGCTTGCATGGTTCAAATCCTGCTGAGTAAGGTTATTATAGACCGCATGACTGGCCACGAAAACGATACCCTCGACGCACTCGTTATCGGCGCCGGTTTCGCTGGCATCTGCATTGGAAAACGCCTGCTGGATGCGGGCATCCGGAACTTCCGTATCTTTGACCAGGCCCCGAAAGTCGGCGGCACCTGGTACTGGAACAGCTATCCCGGCGCTGCCTGCGACGTGATGTCCCACTTCTATTGCTTTTCTTTCGAGCCCAACCCCGACTGGCCGCGTAAATACTCTCCGTGGAACGAGATCCAGGCCTACTCGCAACGCTGTGTCGATAAGTACGGCCTGTGGCCGCACATCGAACTGGAAACGGGCATTGAGTTGTCCCGGTTCGACGACGACTCCGGCCTGTGGGAAGTAACGCTCACGGATGGCAGTCGGGTACGGACACGGCATGTGATCGATGGATCTGGTGGATTGCACGTTCCACTGGTTCCCGAAATCGAGGGTGCAGAGTTTTTTGAAGGCGAGCAGTGGCACTCGTCCTTATGGCGGCACGATGTGGACCTTAGCGGCAAAAAGGTCGCGGTCATTGGCTCTGCTGCCAGTGCGGTGCAGATAGTACCCGCAATTGCCAAAACCGTGGCCAGCGTGAGCCTGTTCCAGCGAACTGCCAACTACATCATCCCCCGCTACGACCGGCGCTATTTTGCATTCGAGAAGTGGTGTTTTCGACACCTCCCCCTGTATGGAAAGCTCTATCGCCTGCATCTGTTCCTGCGCTACGACTGGATCGCTTACCCAATCGTCAAGACCAGCGTAGATAATATTCAGCGGCGCTATGCCATGTGGCAGTATCGCTGGTTGCTGAAGAAAAGTATCAAGGACCCCGCGCTGCGCGAGATCCTGAAGCCGGACTACCCGATCGGCTGCAAACGCATTCTGATCTCGGACAATTTCTACACCTCGCTGACCCGTGACAATGTCGCGCTGATCACCGCAGGGATCGAGCGCATTACGCCACGAGGTGTCAAGACAATCGATGGGGTGGAGCATGAGGCCGATGTGCTGGTATATGCCACCGGTTTCGATACCCAGGGCCATCACACAGACCAGCGGGTCATTGGTCCCAACGGGAAGTCTCTGAGCGAAGCCTGGGCAAACGCTCCCATCGCCTACGAAGGCTGCATGGTGGCCGGCTTCCCCAACTATCATTTCGTGACCGGCCCCAACACCGGTGTCGGCTCAACCTCCGTGATCTTCATGATCGAGCAGGCAGCCAACATGATCATCGACTGCATCCAGGCCGCTGGAAAAGACGGGCTGATCTCTCCGAAGGAAGAAGCCATGCAGGCCTACGATGCGGAAATCCAGGCCGCGCTGGCCGGCACTGTATGGGCAACCTCCTGCAGCAGTTGGTACAAGCGCGACGACGGCCACATCACCATCCTCTACCCCTACAACGCGCAAGCTTTCCGCCGGCGGCACCGGAGACTCCACCTGGAGCACTTCGAGATTAGGTAGTATTCGTTAAAGATGCCCCAGCAACAAAAAGACCAACGCAAATACTTCCGCAACCTGCTGCTGCACTTCAGGCCCAGCGAGGTTCCGGAACGCACGCTCAGGCTATCGCTTACCTGGGGCCTTGGTGGCATGGCTGTGGTGCTGGTGTTTCTGCTCATCGGCACCGGCCTGATGCTGAAGTTCATGTATGAGCCTTCTCCCGGGCACGCCTACGATTCGATCCTTTATCTGAAGAGCCAGGTTCCCTTCGGGCAACTGGTCAGAAACATCCACCGGTGGAGTGGTAACGGGCTTATTTTTGTGACCTTCCTGCATTTTCTGCGGGTTTTTTATACCGGCGCTTTTGCCCCGCCCCGTCAACTCAATTGGTTCTTCGGCCTGACGCTTTTCGCAGCGGTCATTTTCTCCAACTTCACCGGCTACCTCCTGCCCTGGGACCAGATCGCCTACTGGGCGATTACCATCAGCACTTCCATGCTGGACTACCTTCCGGTAGTGGGGACAGGGATAAAGGAATGGGTGCTCGGAGGGACAGAACCCGGCCCGGTCACCCTGATGAATTTTTATGCGCTTCACACAGCGATCCTGCCGGCCCTGTTGCTGTTGGTCCTGCCCTTTCATTTCTGGCGAATCCGCAAGGCGAACGGCCTGGTGATCCCGAGGTCGCCGGCTGAAGACCCCGGCACCAGAGGGCCCATGGCGGACGCCATGCCCCACCTGATCGTGCGTGAAGTGACAACGGCCGTGGTGCTGTTGGCTGTCATCCTGCTGATCTCCATGTTTTTTAATGCACCGCTGGCCGACCCTGCCAACCCGGGACTGAGCCCCAACCCCACCAAGGCGCCCTGGTATTTTATGGGTCTGCAGGAACTGCTGATGCACTTCCACCCGGTGTTTGCAGTGTTTGTCATACCTTTACTTATGGTTGCCGGGCTTTTGTCCATCCCGTACCTCAACTACCAGGCTGAGACATCCGGGGTCTGGTTCTGCTCTCACAAAGGCCGGAAAATGGTGCTCATTGCCATTGTCGTCGCCACTGCAGCGACGGTTACCGGCGTGCTGCTCGATGAGTTCGTGATCGGAGCGAACCTGGCTGGTCCGCCCAATATGATCAACAACGGCCTGTTACCGTTCGCCATCATACTGGCCGGCTGCGCGGGCTTTTATGCCGTGATGAAAATGGTGTTCAAAGCGACCAACAACGAAGCCATTCAGGCGCTGTTTACCCTGCTAATGACTGCCTTCATCATTTTGACCGTTATCGGGGTCTGGTTCCGTGGAACCGGCATGCAACTGATGTGGGCAGGATAGAAAATATGGAACGCGAAACTTATTCCCGCCGCTCTTTTCTCAGCAAACTCTGGGTTGTGCTGGGCACGCTGACGTTCGCTGAACTGGTCGTGGTAGTCATCGCCTTTTTCAAGCCCCGTAAGCCGCGGACAACAGCGGCGGAGCAGGCTGCAGTTATCGTGGCAGGAGCGGTGGACAATTTTGAGCCCGGCACGGTCAGCGCCTTCGTGCGGGGGAAGTTTTACCTGGCCCGGTTGGAGGACGGTGGCTTCCTGGCCATGTCACGCACCTGCACTCACTTAAGCTGCACGGTGCCCTGGGTGTCCGGGGAAAACCGGTTCATCTGCCCCTGCCATTCCTCGGAGTTCGATATCCGGGGTGAAGTGATCAAGCCGCCGGCGCCACGGGCCCTGGATCTGTATCCCGTGGCAATTGAGAACAACGTACTCAGGGTCGATACCAGCAAACTCACCAAGCGCTCTGAATTTTCCACTGACCAGGTAACCTACCCGAAGAACGCATGAGCCGACCAGACAACAAGACAGCAGCCTGGGAATGGACTGGCCTTATTGCGGCGATAGCCATCGTTGTGTCCCTGCCTTTCTACTACATCTATAACATTAAAAATATTGATGAACTCATTGTATTAAAAGTAGATTCTACCTTCGTCGGTAGCGCCCAGTGCCGCGACTGCCACAACCGGGAATTTGATAGCTGGGAGGGCTCGCACCACGACCTGGCGATGGACGTGGCCAACGACACCACGGTACTCGGGGACTTCAATGACGCTGAATTCACCCTGCACGGGGTCACTTCACGCTTCTACAAAAAGGACGGCAAGTTCTTTGTCCACACCAATGGCCCGGGCGGTGTGATGGGGGATTTCGAGATCACCCACACCTTTGGCTGGTTCCCGCTACAGCAATACCTGATCCCCTTCCCCGGCGGCAGGCTGCAAACCCTGCACATCGCCTGGGATTCCCGGGACAGCAAATGGTTTCGCGTCCCGCCTGAAGGACCGGTTGACCCTGACGACTGGCTGTACTGGACCAATGCGGCCCAGAACTGGAACGGTATGTGCGCCCAGTGCCACTCCACCAACCTGGAAAAAAACTACGACCCCGAAACCGACAGTTACAACACCACCTGGTCGGATATCGACGTAGGTTGTGAGGCCTGCCACGGCCCCGGCTCCGGCCATGTTGAATGGGCGGAAATGCCGGAAATGGCCCGCCCGCAGATACCGAATTTTGAACTGGCTGTGCAGACTTCCAACATCAACTCGCGGGAACTGGTGGAGTTGTGCGCACCCTGCCATTCGCGCCGCGGGGCGTTGGGGGACTATCAACACACCGAAACGGACCTGCTGGATAACTTCCTGCCCAGCCTGCTGAGCGAAGGACTGTACTTTGCCGATGGCCAGATCCTGGATGAAGTCTACGTCTACGGATCATTCACCCAAAGCAAGATGTACCACAACGATGTCCGCTGCAGCGACTGCCATGATGTGCATTCGATCGAACTGGTGAAGGAGGGCAATGAGCTTTGCCTGCAGTGCCATCGCGGAGCTCAGTACGATACGGCAGAGCATCATTTCCACAAGCAGGAAAACGAAGCCGGTGATCCGATTACATCAGCGCAAGGTGACGTGTTGTTTGAAGTGGGAACCGGCGCCCAGTGCGTCCAGTGCCATATGCCGGGCCGCTACTTCATGGGCGTAGATTACCGCCCTGACCACAGTTTCAGGATCCCCGACCCGGCGCTCGATGCCGCTATTGGCGCGCCTGATGCCTGTCTGCGCTGCCATCTCGGCCAGGATACGCAGTGGTCGCAGGAAGCCGTGAACGAATGGTACGGCCCCGGACGCACGCCTCACTACGGCACAGTGATTGCCAGGGGCCGCAAAGGAGACACCGATGCCGGCCCCGATCTGCTCCGACTGGCCGGTGACCCGCTCTATCCGGTCAATGTGCGGGCCACTGCGCTAGCGCTTCTGGCTGGCTACCCAGGCGAGCAAACGCTGCAGGCCATGGAAATCGCCCTGATGGATGAGGAAGCCCTGATCCGGCGGACTGCGGCGAGCAATATCCAGCCACCGGACCCGAATACGCTGGCGAAACTACTGGTCCCGGTTTTGTATGACCCGGTCAAAACGGTACGCATCGAATCGGCCAGGCGGTTGGTCGGCAATATGGCCCAATACCTGGATGCAGATCAACAGGAGTTACAGCAAGCCGTATTGAAAGAGTTTGAGGACGCAATGCTGTATTCAGCAGATTTTGCCGCTGCCCGCCACAACCTCGCCAACCTGTATGCCGAACTGGGCCGGCCGGAGGATGCGATCAGGCAATATGAAGAGGCGATCCGGATCGATAAGCAGTTCTTCCCGGCCACGGCCAACCTGGCTGTTTTATACAACCAGAGCGGGAAGAATGAGCAAGCTGAACAACTTCTCAAAGAGGCGCTTGCGGCCGAACCCGAACTGTATGAACTGGCCTATTCCCTCGGCCTGCTGCTGGTTGAAATGCAGCAGTACGGCGAAGCTGTTGGCTACCTGGAACAGGCATCCAAAGGGCTGCCTGAACGACCGCGGATACATTACAACCTTGGGTTGCTGTATCAGCGCATGCAGGTCGAATCAAAAGCTGAGAGTGAGCTTCGAGCGGCCCTGGCGCTCGAACCGCAAAGCCTGGATTTCCAATTCGGATTGGCAGATTACTACTTAAAAAGGGGTCGGTTCGCCGAAGCCCTGCCCATCGTTGAAGACATGGTTTCAATGCACCCGGACAACCCCATCGGCGCCCAAATGCTGAACTTCATCCAGACCAATACAGGCCGATAAATCATTGCACATTCGGGATGTCATGGTTCCTGTCTGAAATATAAAGGCGCACAATACAGGCATCGAATACTACCGGGAAATATACGATATGAGCAGAACTCCATCTGACGCCAAATTCATCCCGTTGCGAATTGCGGTGGTCACGATTTCCGACTCACGGACTCCAGATAACGACACCTCAGGCGACTACCTGGCTGAGTCGCTGCAGGCCGAAGGCCACAAGCTCACGCACCGCCAAATTGTAAAAGATGACAAGTACGTGCTGCGTGCTGAATTCTCAGCGCTGATCATTGATGAAGAAGTCGATATCATCATCAGCACCGGCAGTACCGGCCTGACCGGGCGGGACATCGCGCCGGAAGCACTGGAACTCCTTTTCGACAAGGCCATTGATGGCTTTGGCGAGTTGTTCAGGGCAGTATCCACTCCGGATATCGGGGCTGCAACCATGCAGTCACGGGCCTTCGCTGGACTGGCCAACGGCAAAGTGATTTTTTGTATACCCGGCTCACCGGGCGCTTGCAGGACGGCCTGGGAGGAGATCCTCCGGCCACAATTCGACGCCAGGACCCGGCCTTGCAACCTGGCCAACCTGATGCCCCGTTTCCTGGAAACCTGAGCACCGGCAACCAACCGTGTGAAAACGTTCAGACAGGCGTTGCAAGGCGACGCATTTACCATCACTGCTGAGCTTGCACTTCAACGCCATACCACGGTGGAGGAGGCGCTCAGCCAGGCCCGGACCTTGGCTGATTTCGTCGATGGAATCCAGATCGCGGAAAGCCCCAACGCCTGGGCCCGGGTTTCACCCGTCGCCCTGGCGGGCCTGTTGATCCGCAGCGGCATCGATGCCATTCCCAGGCTCACTTGCCGTGACCGCAACCGTATCGCCTTGCAAAGCGATCTGCTGGGATTGCGCGCCACCGGCGTGACCAGCGTCATGCTGACCAGCGGCGAAGATTTTCCCGCAGGCCACGAACTCAAGGCCAAACCGGTCTTTGACCTCAATTGCCATGAGCTGATTGCGATGGCCCAGGCGATGAATGAGGAAGGTTCTGCCAGCGTTCAAGATGAACTGCTGATCGGCACAGACACCACGATTATTTCACCATTCCCAGACCAATATTCCAGGGAATTGTTAACGCGAGCCAGCGCGGGCGCCCGCTTTCTCCAGACCCAACCGTGTCTGGACATCGACGTTCTGCGCCGTTACATGGAAGGAATGGTCGAGGCAAAAATCACCTGGAATTATTCTGTGATCGTGAGTCTTGCGCCATTACCTTCAGCTGAACTGATGCGGGAAATTGCCAGCATTCCCGGCATTTCCGGCATCAACCTTCTGTGCGCGGGTAACCCTGAGGCGCTAATCGCCGCAATCAAATCCGCCGGGCTTTAAGGCTTTCTCCACCCTGTCTTGATCCAGCGCACGGAAAGTGCACGATCAGTACATCATAATGACGGTATCTTTTCTGGCGAAGGAGATTTCTGCCATGCCCGTTACTAGAACTGCGTTTTTCAGCCTGGGTTTCTTATTCCTCGTGCTTGCGCTTTCCGCCTGTACGATGGAGTCGCCAGCAGTGAAAGGGTTTGTTTTGCCCGATGGAGATGTGGTGCTTGGTGAACAGGTGTTCACAAAATATGGCTGTCATGGCTGCCATACCATTCCTGGCGTTGACCTGCCAAAAATTGAACCGCCACCTGAATTGGTCATTGATATCGGGGGCGAAGTGTACCGGGTCAAGAATTATGGTGAATTACTGACCTCGGTGATTAATCCGAACCATGAGGTCTCGCCGGAAAGCATCAACAAGCTTAAGACTGCAGGCCGCACGGACGGAAATACACCAATGCCTTTTTACGGTGATGTAATGACCATTACCGAAATGATCAACCTGGTGGCGTTTCTGCGGGCTCAGTACAGCAAGATGATGCCCGATTTCTTCCAGAGTTATATTCCAGGGGATTCGGAAAGCTCGTAACCCTGGATATCGGCGCTGTGAGACAGCGCCTTGATGTATTCAGCGACCGCCATGCGCATGGCTTTTGTGTGTAGATAGTCGCGAATATGGGCGTGCGCCTGGTCAAATGTCAGGCGTTTGCCGGACTCCTTATCCATGAAACTGTCCAGGTGGGCAGCGTAATAACGCTGACAGGTAGCCTCGTCCGCTTCGGGCACCGTAACGTCCTGCTGCAAAAGCAGGTCAATGACATTCTCTTCCTGCTCTCCTGAGTCCAGGCCGCTATTGGCTGCTTGCTGCAATAGCAGTTGGCGCACCACCAGCGACTGCGCCGCCATCTGCCAGGCTCGTTGCTGGGTTGGGGCAGGATGATACTGCATCTCCTGCCCTACTTCGGCTTCCGTTATCTCGATTTTATTAACGAATATTGACATAGCTGTCGATGCTCCTAGCCCCGCTTCCTGACAATCTGATAACCGCTACGGGTCAGGTACTGCACCGGAACGCTCCAAATGTGGACCAGGCGGGTAAACGGAAATACCAGGAAAATCGTCAGCCCCAGGAAAATATGAAGTTTGAAGACCCATGCTTCTCCGGCAACGAAACCGGCGGCATCACCCTGGAAAGTCAACAGGTGTTGCGCCCAGTTCGCCAGCGCGATCATTGAACTGCCGTCCAGATGCTGAGCTGAAAACGGAATGGTGAGCAAACCCAGTAGAAGCTGCACGAACAGGAGCAGCAAAATCGGCAGATCAGTGAATTCACTGGTTGCGCGGATGCGCGGATCAGACAGGCGCCGACGGATCAGCAATATCATGCCGATCAGGCAGGTCACACCGAATATTCCTCCGGCCGTCATCGCCAATACCTGTTTTGTGCCTGCCGACATGATGAAGTGATAAGCCCATTGTGGTGTGAGCAAACCAATCAAATGGCCAAAAAACAGCATGATGATGCCGATATGAAACAGGTTGCTACCCCAGCGCATGTCCTTTTTGCGAAGCAGTTGGCTGGAACCGGCCTTCCAGGTGTACTGATCACGATCGTAACGCAGCAAGCTGCCGAGAAAAAACACGGTGATTGCCATGTACGGGTAAATTCCAAAGAAAAACTGATTCAGGTAGTTTGCCATGTGCATTCTTCCTACTGTGTGATACTAATGTTCAAGCCGTCTTTGGGGGCCACACAAGCCCTGCAGTCGGATTGATCAGGCTGGCCAGCAAACGCTGCCGTTTCTTCCCATTCTTTGTCCAGTGCTTCCAGGCTGGTGTCTTCCAGCCCCTGGGCAAGCACGTCTTCGACCCTGTCCCGGTTCGGTTTGGCTTTGGACAACGCCACCAGACCAGCAAATAACGCGGCCCAGGATGAGCCCCGCTCTTGCAGTCTGGCTGCAATCGTCGCCATGATGTCGATCGGTTCACCCAGCAGGGTTACCGCTTCATCAACCGGACACAGCGAAAGGAATTCAAGAAACAGGGGGATGTAGTCGGGCAATTCCGCCTGGTCGATGAATAAGCCCTTTTCTTCATAGGCATCGATCAGGTTTACCATCGCCTGTCCGCGGTCACGTGATTCACCGTAGATGTGCTCAAACAGGTGCAGTGAATGTGACCGCCCACGGTCGAATGTTGCTACATACTCTTCCTGAACACTGTACAGGTCGGCTGATTTCAACATATCCATAAACGCCATGACGGCTTTGCGATGCTTCTTCGGCAGAAATTTCTCCTGCTCCAGAATCGACTTGCACTCATCCAAATGCGCTATCCACTCCGATCGCGGATAGGACATCAACATACCCATGACTTTAAAGGTCTTCATTTGGTTTTCACCTCAAGCCGGATCTTGCCACTCATGGTGTTCTTGTGCGTCGGGTTACCGAAAAGGCTGACTTTACCCTGACCGTCAGAACAACCGTTACCAAAACTGAAGCCGCAGGATGAACGGTAATCAAATGCATATTCGTTATCAAACGGTGTTGCGCCGTCATATTCACGGTGATTGGTCGGAATGACATAACGGTCTTCGTAAGCGGCCAACGCCATGATCCGGTACATCTCATCCAGCGTCACTTCGTCCAGGCCGACACGTTCCAGAACCTCGGTGGCGTTTACCCCGTCCACCGTGCGGGCACGCATGTATACGCGCATGGCGATCATCCGCTCCAGCGCATGAATGACAGGCTCTTCCTTGCCGGCGGTCAGCATGTTGGCCAGGTATTTGACCGGAATCCGCAGCTTGCTGACATCAGGAATCACACCATCACTGGCAATCTTGCCTTCCGCGACGGCATTCTGTACCGGAGACAAGGGCGGGATATACCACACCATGGGTAATGTGCGGTATTCCGGATGCAGCGGGAACGCCACCTTCCAGTCCATTGCCATCTTGTAGACCGGTGAAATCTTCGCCGCCTCGATCCAGCTGTGCGGCACACCGTCTTTCCTGGCCTGTTCTATAACCGCAGGGTCGTTTGGATCAAGAAAGATATCCAGTTGCGCCTGGTACAAATCTTCCTTGTCGGCGGCGCCCGCGGCCTCTGAGATGCGGTCAGCGTCGTACAACAGAACGCCGAGGTAACGAATGCGCCCGACACAGGTCTCGGAACACACAGTCGGATCACCCGCTTCAATACGCGGATAACAGAAGGTGCATTTTTCGGATTTGCCGGACTGCCAGTTGAAATAGATCTTCTTGTACGGACAGGCACTGACGCACATCCGCCAGCCACGGCACTTGTCCTGATCGATCAGTACGATTCCATCTTCTTCACGCTTGTAAATCGCGCCACTGGGGCAGGCAGCCACGCAGGTCGGATTCAGGCAGTGCTCGCACAAACGCGGCAGGTACATCATGAAGGTATGTTCGAACTGGCCGTAAATCTCCTTCTCGATGTCATCAAAATTCTTGTCCTTGCTGCGTTTGCTGAATTCACCACCCAGAATTTCTTCCCAGTTTGGCCCCCACAGCGGTTTCTCCATCCGCTCGCCGGTTATCGCAGACCGCATCCGTGCAGTCGGTGTCGTCCGCGACGCCGGCGCCTTCTGCAAATGCTCGTAGTCATAGGTAAAAGGCTCGTAATAATCGTCAATTTCCGGCAAATCCGGGTTGGCGAAGATTTTTGCCAGCAGGCGGAATTTCCCACCCATTTTCGGCTTGATCTTGCTCTTGCCGTGTAATTTCCACCCACCGTTCCAGACATCCTGGTTTTCCCATTCACGCGGATAACCGACGCCGGGTTTGGATTCAACATTATTGAACCAGGCGTACTCCACGCCCTGGCGCGAAGTCCAGACGTTTTTACATGTAACCGAACAGGTATGGCAACCAATGCATTTATCCAGATTCAGCACCATGCCGATTTGCGCTCTAATTTTCATACCAAAGCCTCCTCAGCTGAATCGGCAGTTGTTACGTGCCAATCAATTTTCTCCAGTTTATGTACCACCACGAACTCGTCGCGGTTGGAGCCCACCGTGCCGTAGTAGTTAAACCCATAGGCCAATTGCGCGTAGCCACCAATCATGTGGGTGGGTTTGATCACCGCGCGGGTAACCGAGTTATGAATGCCGCCGCGGTGGCCGGTGATCTGGCTGATCGGCGTATTGATGATTTTCTCCTGCGCGTGGTACATCATGACCATGCCTTCCGGCACGCGTTGACTCACCACGGCGCGGGCTGCAATGGCGCCGTTGCTGTTGTACAGCTCAATCCAGTCGTTATCTTCAATATCGATTTTGGCTGCGTCGGTTTCACTCATCCAGACACAGGGCCCGCCGCGGCTGAGGGTCAGCATCAGCAGGTTTTCTGAGTAGGTGCTGTGGATACCCCACTTCTGGTGCGGTGTGATCCAGTTCAAAACGACCTGTTTTTTGCCTTTACCATACTCGTCGATTACCGGCGTCACTGTCTTGGTGCTTATCGGTGGTTTGTAGACACACAAACTCTCACCAAAGTCCCGCATCCAGGCATGATCCTGGTAGAACTGCTGGCGCCCGGTCAGGGTTCGCCAGGGAATCAACTCATGCACATTGGTATAACAGGCGTTATAGCTGACGTGTTCGTCCTCCAGGCCGCTCCAGGTCGGCGATGAAATAATTTTGCGCGGCTGCGCCTGGATGTCACGGAAGCGAATTTTCTCGTCTTCCTTGGGCCGCGCCAGGTGCGTATGATCACGGCCGGTGATCTTGCCCAGGGCTTGCCAGGCTTTAACCGCAACCTGGCCGTTGGTTTCCGGAGCCAGTGTCAACACCACTTCAGCCGCATCAATATCGGTGTCGATATTGGGCAGGCCCTTGGACACACCCTCGTCGGTGACCAGCCGGTTGAGGTCGCCCAACAGCTTGACCTCATCCTCGGTGTTCCAGGCGATTCCTTTACCGCCGTTACCCACCTTCGACATCAAGGGACCGAGCGAAGTGAATTTCTTGTAGGTATCAGGAAAATGACGAACTACCTCGATAAAGCTCGGCATGGTTTTACCCGGAATCGGGTCACATTCACCCTTCTTCCAGTCCTTCACATCCAGCGCCTGGCCCAGTTCGGCCGGCGTATCGTGCAGAATAGGCAGCGCCACGATATCGGTTTCCGTACCCAGATGCCCTTCAACCAATTCCGAATAGACCTTTGCCAGTCCTTTGTATATGTCCCAGTCACTGCGGCTTTCCCAGGCAGGGTCGACAGCGCGTGACAAGGGATGAATAAACGGATGCATATCAGAGGTATTGAGGTCGTTCTTTTCATACCAGGTTGAAGACGGCAGAACGATATCTGAATACACGCAGGTGGTGGACATTCTGAAATCCAGCGTGACCACCAGGTCCAGTTTGCCATCAGTGTCCTGCTCAACCCATTCGACCTCGCTTGGTTTCTGGCCGCCGGTCACACCCAAATCCTTGCCCAGCAAGCCATTCTTGGTGCCCAACAAGTGTTTCAGCATGTACTCATGTCCTTTGCCGCTGGAACCCAGCAGGTTGGACCGCCAGATAAACAGGTTACGCGGGAAGTTACGCGGGTCATCCGGCGCCTGGCAAGACATCCGCAGGCTGCCGTCTTTCAGGCGGCCCACTACGTAGTCTGCACTGCTTTCACCCGCTTCCCTGGCCTTTTTAGCAAGCTCCAGGGGGTTTTCTTCCAGTTGCGGCGCGGATGGCAGCCAACCCATCCGCTCGGCGCGAACATTGCAATCGATCAGGCTCTGGTTTTCCCAGGCTGAACGATCGGCCAGCGGCGAAAGAATTTCATCCAGTTCCAGTTTTTCGTAGCGCCACTGGTTGGAATGGGCGTAGAAGAACGAGGTGCCGTTCATCTGCCGTGGCGGACGGTGCCAGTCCAGCCCGAAGGCCAATGGCAGCCAGCCGGTTTGCGGGCGCAGTTTTTCCTGCCCCACATAATGCGCCCAGCCGCCACCACTCTTTCCGATACAACCGCACATAATCAGCATATTGATAATGCCGCGGTAGGTCATATCCATGTTGTACCAGTGGTTGATCGCCGCACCCAGGATGACCATGGAACGGCCCCTGGTTTTATCCGCCGTGTCGGCAAACTCACGGGCGACCCGAATCACCTGTTCGCGTTTGACCCCGGTAATTTTTTCCTGCCAGGCCGGTGTATACGGAACATCGTCATCATAACTTTGGGCTACCTGATCATCATCGAGCCCGCGATCCAGGCCATAATTCGCCAGCATCAGGTCATAAATGGTAACGGCTTTGACCGTACCCTCGGCAAGTTCCAGGATTTTCACCGGCACCTTGCGGGTGAGTATGCTGTCGTGGTCGGTGTGCGCAAAAATGTCCTGCTCGTGCTCCTGATTGCCGAAATACGGGAAAGCAACCGGCAATACCTCGTCGGATTGATCCAGGAAACTGAGCACGGGATGGATATCACTGCCGTCCTGCTGGTTCTTTTCTTCCAGGTTCCATTTGCCCTGGTCGCCCCAACGCGCACCGATGGTGCCATTGGGCACCACCACTTGCTGAGAGTGCGCATCGAGCACAACCGGTTTCCAGTCCGGGTTATGTTCGTGTTGTAGAGACGAGTCAAAATCAGAGGCGCGCAGCGTGCGCCCGGGTACCCAGCGACCGTCTTTGTTATCCAACATAACCAAAAATGGCATGTCGGAATACTTGCGTACGTACTCACTGAAATAGTCGCTGTGGCCGTCCACGTAGAATTCTTTCAAAATGACGTGTCCCATCGCCATCGCGACGGCGGCATCGGTGCCCTGACGTGCTGGCAGCCAGCAATCGGAAAGTTTGGCGACTTCACTGTAATCAGGTGTAACCGCGACAGTTTTGGTTCCCTTGTAACGTACTTCGGTGAAAAAGTGCGCATCCGGAGTACGTGTTTGCGGCACATTGGAACCCCAGGCAATGATATAGCTTGAGTTGTACCAGTCGGCGCTTTCCGGCACGTCTGTCTGTTCGCCCCAGACCTGCGGTGAACTGGGAGGTAAGTCGCAATACCAGTCATAAAAACTCAGACAGACACCACCAATCAGCGACAGGTCGCGTGAGCCGGCAGCGTAGGACACCATCGACATGGCCGGAATCGGTGAAAAACCGATCACCCGGTCCGGACCCCAGGTCTTGGCGGTATAAATATTCGCGGCGGCAATGATTTCGTTCACCTCATCCCAGTCACCCCGAACCATTCCACCCAGACCGCGGGCTTTTTTATAGGCGCTTGTCGCAGCTTCATCTTCCTGAAGATGCTGCCAGGCGACAACCGGATCGGAATGTAGCTGCCGGAGGCTGCGCCAGGACTTCAACAACTGGCTGCGGATCATCGGGTACTTCAACCGTGCCGAGCTATACAAATACCAGGAATAACTGGCGCCCCTGGAGCATCCGCGTGGTTCATGGTTGGGCAGATCCGTACGGGTACGCGGATAATCGGTTTGCTGGGTTTCCCAGGTCACCAGGCCGCCCTTGACGTAGATTTTCCAGCTACAGGAACCCGTGCAGTTCACCCCGTGGGTAGAGCGCACGACCTTGTCGTGCGACCAGCGCCCGCGGTAGGCACGTTCCCAGTCGCGTGGTTCGCTGGTGGTAATCCCGTGTCCATCGGAAAAGCTTTCCGGCTTTTTCCTGGTGAAATAGGTCAGGTTGTCGAGAAAATGACTCATAGCATGCTCCGGGAATTATGGATTGTAGAACTCTACGTCTTTACGCAGATAAAACCACCAGTTGATCAAGATGCAGATGGCATAAAAGATGGCAAAACCGATCAGTGCATTTTCCGGTGTCGTTGCCTTGATTTGTTCGCCGAATACTTTCGGTATATAGAATGCACCGTATGCTGCGATGGCTGATGTCCAGCCCAGAACGGGCCCAGCCTGTTCCTTGTTGAATACCTGTGAAATGGTACGGAAGGTCGACCCGTTGCCAATGCCGGTAGCCGCGAACAGAACCAGGAACAACCCCAGGAAGGGGATGAAATACTGCTCCGGAGTTGCCGATGCATAAGCCAATTTAAGGAAATAAGCCACACCGAGTGCGCTGACCAACATGATCACCGAAATAATCTGGGTCACTTTGGCGCCGCCCATTTTATCGGCAATCATGCCACCCAGCGGCCGGATCAACGCACCGATAAAGGCGCCCATCCACGCATACATCAGGGCGGAGGGGCCATTGGGGTTGATCAGGTCGTGTGTCATCATGCCGTCAACTTCTACGTGTTGGTAGCCAAATACGACTTTGATCGCGAGTGCGAACGTAGCGGCAAAACCAATGAACGAACCAAAGGTCATGGTATAGATAATGGTCATCACCCAGGTATGTTGGTTTTTGAAAATCTCGTACTGACGTTTCAGGTTCCGATTCACTACACCAGGTATGAGCCGGAGGAACATGACGGTTGCAACCACTACCAGCAGCAACACGACTTCCTTGGGAACATCGAATCCGGAACCGTTGGCGGCTACCGGCAACATCAACCACAAACCACTGGCCGCTGTAAAGAATGCAACCAGCAGCATGCCGGTAATAATCCCAAATGAGGAGAGCGGGTTATGGACATGCGGTGACACGTGCTCGTCACGAATATTGTTCATGCCCCACCAGCCCAGAACGGCCAGCGGAATCAAGAACAGCAGCCAGACATAACCGGCATTTTGCAAATAGGTTTCAGTACCTGCCGGGATTTTGCCGATCAGCGTGCCGCTGGCATTCTGCAAGGTCATCGACTTACCGCCAAACAGGCCAAATGTCATGCTCAGAGGCACCAGGATCTGCATCGTCGTGACGCCAAAGTTACCCAGACCGGCATTGAGTCCCAGCGCCAGGCCCTGCTGTTTCTTGGGATAGAAAAAACTGATATTGGACATGGATGATGCGAAATTGCCACCGCCGATACCCGACAACAGCGCCAACAACTGGAATTGCCAAAAAGGCGTATTCGGGTCCTGCAAGGCCATACCGGCACCAGCCGCCGGAATCATCAACAGGGCAGTGGTGAAAAAGATGGTATTTCGGCCACCGGCAATGCGAATAAAGAAGGTACTCGGAATGCGCAGGGTCGCGCCGGCCAGGCCGGCAATCGCCATCAGGGAAAACAATTCGGATTTCGCATATGGAAACCCCAAATTGAGCATTTGTACCGTAATAATGCCCCAGTACAACCAGACGGCAAAGCCACATAGCAGGCTGGGAATAGAGATCCACAGGTTGCGGGTAGCGATAGATTTGCCCGACGCAGCCCATTCCTGCGGATCTTCCGGGTTCCAACTTTGAATATCTTTAGCCATTATTTTCTCCTGACCTGGTCTATGTTTTCACGCCGTGCAAAGCTTCCATTTCCGGAAGATCGCGCCCGCCGTAGATTTCTGGTTCCTGTCTCCTGTTAATGATTCCGATTGACACGTGCATCCAGATCAAGGCTATCGCCGTGATCACGGTCAGTAACATGAAACAGCTGGTCCATACGCCGATTACATCGTTCATAACACCAAACGTGATGGGTAGCACAAAACCGCCCAGTCCGCCGATCAGCCCGACAATTCCACCCACCGAACCGACGTTATCCGGGTAATACACCGGGATATGTTTGAAGACGGCCGCCTTGCCCAGTGACATGAAAAAGCCCAGGACGATGGTGACCATCACGAAAAACCACAACGGAATGGCTATTGTGAAAGTAATCGGACCAGTAATCCCGTCTACTACATATTTGGTAGCGGGATAAGAAAGGGCGAAGGTACACACAATGCTGGCAAAGAAAGTCCAGTACATCACGCGCCGCGCACCAATTTTGTCTGACAACCAGCCGCCCAGTGCACGGAAGATACTGCCCGGCAAGGCGTAGCAGGCTGCCAGTATGCCGGCTGTTTTCAATTCCAGTCCGTACGCGCCCACGTAGTAGCGCGGCAGCCATAGCGCCAGGGCGACAAAAGCGCCGAAAACAAAGAAGTAATACAGTGAGAAACGCCAAACCTGGAGATGCTTGAGCGGAGCGAGTTGTTCTATGAAACTTGCGTGTTTGATGCCCTTTTCCCTGCGTTCCAGCAGGGCGGGGTCGTCTTGTGAGAAAACGTAAAACAGGATTGCCGTGATGCCAATGATAATCGCGTAAACCTGGGCCACACCCTGCCACTTGCCGGCCATGGCGATCAGCAGGAAAGGCGCAGCGAAGTTGGTAATCGCCGCACCCACGTTACCCATTCCGAAAATACCCAGCGCGGTGCCCTGGCGTTCCTTGGGAAACCATTTGGACACATAGGTGATACCGACGGAGAAACCGCCACCAGCCAGACCAACGCCCAACGCAGCGACCAGGAACATATAGTAACTGGACACCATCGTGAGCATATAAGCAGCCACGGCTGTGGCCAGCATCTGGATGGTATAGATGAGGCGCCCGCCGTATTGATCAGCCCAGATTCCCAAAAAAATCCGGCTCAGTGAGCCGGTCAGGATCGGCGTTGCAACCAGGATACCGAACTGGGTGTCACTCAGGCCCAATTCCTGTTTGATCTTGATGCCAATTATGGAAAAAATAGTCCATACAGCAAAACAAACCGTAAATGCCAGGGTGCTGTTGGTCAGCGCTCGGGTTTGCTGCCCCGAAGTTACGTTTTCCAGGCTCATTGCCCTCTCCTATACGTCAAAATGCATACGTGGAAAGACTACCTTTATTGAGTAATTCATGTGCTGGAATTGCATGAATTATTGACCTGAATCAGCATCAATATTTTACACCCGGCGAAATCCCGTTCAGTATCAATGAGCCCAAACCAGGAATAATTTCGTTACAATCTGACGCATGGAAATTACTCAGGGTGTATTCACCTTCATTGTAGCGCTTGCCGCGGTGATAAATGGTCTTGGCATCGTGCGCATCGTTGGTGGACTGGGCGAATTTCTTCGCCGGCGCGATTCACTTGACGTAAGTTACTATTGGGTCCACTCGTTGCTGGCCCTGTTTCAGCTAACTACACATGTGTTGGTCTGGTGGGCCTTAATTGCCTTGCGCGACGTTGGCAGCATCAATTTCCTGCAGTATTTGTTTGTGCTTCTTGGCCCGACCATGCTATTTCTTGCGACCAGCCTGCTAGTACCGGAAATTACCGACAACACGATAGATTTGCGCGCCGACTACAGGCGTTTTCGCAAGCCCTACTACTCGGTAATGCCGATTTTCTGGGCCTGGACCATATCCATCTGGCCAGTGTTCGGCTACCCGGTCGCGCCAACTTGGAAATTCGCTGCTTGCTGGATGACGACAATGATCATCTTGCGGCTGACCGAAAATGCAAAAACCCATGCGGTTCTGGTCAGCGCCAACTGGCTATTGCTGATCGTCTATATCGGCATTTACGCGATGCAACTGGGTGGCGTGAGTCACCTGATGACTCAATAATTTCTAGCTGTATATCCGAAGAACTGGGGTAAGTCAAAGCGGCAGGAAGGTTTTCCCCAACATCTACTGAGTTTTTGTCGCAATCTGGGTTATCGTCGTGGCCGAATGGTAGTTCAATATTCAAAGATGTTGGGTGAAAGGCCTTTTATTCGCCCTATAATTGCGACTGCGCAAGCACGAAGGAAACAAATTGAAGAAAACAGATCTCGAACTGGGCATGGGCCGGGACATCACCCGGCGGGATTTCATTCACGATACGAGCCTTGCCGCACTGGGCCTGAGCTTGCCTCTTGGTGTATATGCTTGCAGTGACCACGGCCAGGCAGGGCAGTACTATCCGCCGACCCGAACCGGCATGAGGGGTTCACATCCAGGCGCCTTTGAATCGGCACATGCCCTGGCGCGCGAGGGCATGTCGTTCCCGCCACCCAACGATCTGGACGAAACGTATGATCTTGTGGTTGTGGGCGGTGGCATTTCCGGCCTCGCCGCAGCTCAGTACTACCAAAAGAAATTTGGGCGGAATGTCCGCATCCTGATCCTGGAAAATCATGATGATTTCGGAGGGCATGCCAAACGCAATGAATTCCACCAGGGTGGACAGATGCGCCTGGCACTGGGCGGTACCCACAACCTGGAGTACTGGCAGTTCAGCGACACGGTCAACGCCTTGATGGATGAGTTGGGCATTGAAATCGAGGACATGCTGCGCCACAAGGAATTCGGCTACGGCAGAAACGGCAGGAATGGTCCGGCAGTCTGGTTCGATGCGGAGACCTATGGGCAAAACAAGTTATTGACCGGGGTTGATTTCAGTGAGCCGGATCCGGAGAAGCTGGCCGCCTGGATCGATGAGTTCCCGCTCAGTGAGGAGGCCCGCGGGCAGCTGAAGCGTTTTGTTGCCATGCGAACCAATGTCCTGGAAGGCATGAGTGAAGCGGACGCTGAAGCCTATGTCCACGGCACCCGTTACGTCGACTTCCTGCGTGAGCACGGTGGGTTGGGTGATGAAGCCATCCAGTTTTTCGACTCTGCCGACGATGGCGGATGGGGTGTTCAGACACGCAGCCTGTCCGTGGCGGAATGCGTTTGGGAACGCATGCCGGGCAGGCAGTTGTTGGGTGAGGACCTGGCCGGTGAAACATTTGGCTACAACCCGGCGATGTTTCCGGATGGCAACGCCAGTCTGGCCAGGCTGCAGGTCCATGCGCTGATTCCCAACGTAGCGCCGGGTACGAATGCCAACAACGTTGCCGTGGCGGAATTTGACTACGATCAGCTGGACCGGGCAGAGAATACGGTACGTCTTCGTCTGAATTCAACTGTCGTCAATGCCGCCAATACCGGCAGCGGTGTAAGCGTTACTTACATCAAAGATGACAAAGCATTACGAGTAAAATCCAGGCACTGCGTAATGGCTTGTTATCACGCCATCATTCCGCATCTGTGTCCTGATCTGCCGGAAGCGCAGAAAGAAGCCCAGAAGTATCAGGTCAAGCGCCCGCTGTTATTGACCAATGTGTTGATCCGGTCCAGTGCAGCCATGGACAAGCTGGGCATCGCCGGTGCCCGCTGCCCGGGTCGTATGCACAACTCTGTTTTTATGTTCAAAGGCATCAATACCGGTGGTTTCGAGCACAAATTTGCCGATGACGGCCCTGTAGCAATGACGTTTTGGGGCACCATTGCACCGCCGGCGGAGGTGGTCGAGCTGAATGACCAAATGCGCGCCTCACGGGCGAAGATGCTGGCGTTGAAATTCGAGGACTATGAGCGCGAAGTCCGGATTGTGCTCAGGGACATGCTGGGCCCGGCTGGCTTTGACGTTGAGGAAGACGTGCTGGCCATCATGGTGAACCGCTGGCCTCATGGCTATTCACATGACTATCTGGATCTTTGGGACCCGGACTGGCCCGAAGGCGAAGCCCCGCACCTGCTCGCCAGCCGGCCGTTTGGCAATATCACCATGGCCAATGCGGACGCCGGCGCCGATGCCTACACACATGTGGCCATTGATGAGGCTTACCGGGCGGTTCAGGAGTTGTCGTAAGCAGACACACATGAAACCCTGCGCAATGACGATACCGAACTCCATCAGCAAGCCCCGGATGTGGTTTGATAATGCGACGCGCTCGCGCATCAGCAACTCGCGTGATCGCTGGATCGCCTGGAGTCGGCCAGCTGCGGTCTATCGTGCTACGCAATCGAGGAATCTGGTCTATATTAAAAGGGGGGCAAGCACCTAAGCACTGAACAATGATAGAACTGAGTGCAGTGAAATAATGAAGAAATTACTCGTGAAGATGTTTCGCCTCCCATTTGTTGCGTGCGCTTGCCTGTTCGCTCTCAGCGCAGCCTCCCTTTACGCACAGGAACTACCTCCCATCCGCGTCATCTGTGTGCCATTGCAAATCCAATGAAAACGCGATCCATTAAAACCGTCAGCCTGGCACTGTGCGCGTTGATGCTCGTCGCCTTCTCAGGCCGGGATTACGAACACCTGATCGGCACAAAGGCCCCGGCGTGGACCGTCTCGCACTGGATCAATACCGAGCCGATGGACTTGGCTGACCTGCGCGGCAAGGTCGTGCTGGTGCGGTGGTGGACGGGGCCGCATTGTCCCTTTTGCCGCGCCTCCGCCGCCGCCTTGAACGAATGGTATCAGACGTATAAGGATGACGGACTGGTCGTCGTCGGACTCTATCACCATAAATCGCCATCGCCGCTGTATCTCGAGGACGTGGCGACGCTGGCCCAGAATATGGGCTTCAACTTCCCCATCGGCATCGATCCCGACTGGTCAACGCTGCGGCGCTGGTGGCTCGATCCGGTGCCGGACGCTAAATTTACCAGCGTCAGCTTCCTGGTCGATCACCAGGGCATCATCCGCCACATCCACCCCGGCGGGGACTACGTGATGGGCGACGACGATCACACGGCGATGCAAGCTGCCATCGAGGAACAGCTTCAACGGGTTGAGCGCGATAGGCGTAAAGATCGACTTCGGGCCTAACAAGCCCGGAGCAATCTGACACAAAGATCAAAAGCCACTGGCACGACTACCTGGTTAAACGAGAGCGGTCGTTATCAATGACTGCTCATAATGTGGAATCATTGCCGCCTGGGGGGTATCGGCTACACGATCCTGCTTAAAGTCTAAACCCGCCTGATTCTTCCGGGGCCGTCAACAATGGCGACTCTTTGCTTTTGGCGAGAGCATTGTTGCAAGATATGGCCTATGCTGAGAATCCCCGATTTCTTCCCTCAATTTTATTCACATAAACCATACAAAGGTTTGGCTATGACCCATTATCCGCGACTGCACCGAACCCTGGTGGGTTTGGGGGCAGCACAGACCCTGCTTTTGGGATTCGTGCTGATTGTATCCCCTTCCCTGGCTTTGGCACTTTTCCTCTCGCCCAACGCGGTAGCTGCTATTGAGGCCGAGTCTGGTTTGTCGATCGGGTCAATCATTGATCTCTTATTGTCGTTCGTAGGTAGCCTTTTGATTTTCTATGCGTTTGTGATGTGGGCAGTGGCGGTTCGTTTTGATCGGCACTCAATCCGAATTAAAGGGTACGGCGAATTACTTTCAGGGGGGCTGTTCCTGTGGGTAGCATTTACGTACCGTGAGTATCTTATCGTCACATTGATATTGCTTGCGGCTCAACACTTCGCGGTTGGCATCACATATTTGATCACTACGAATGAGAAGCCAAGCATTGAAAACGGGTGAGCTTTCTCCACCATGCCGTGGTATTAAAGGAATCTAATCTGGGGAATGCGCAATTGCGCGACAAATTTCAACGCCGCTTTCCTCTGCACTCGGCCAGGAGTGGACGGTCGTGTGCTACGATGATGACAAGCGACTGTTGACCCGAAGCAGACGTCAGTAGACAAGCGAACATATCATCGAAAATACGCAAATCATCCCTTGGAAACGCATTGCCGTAGAAGCGACGGCGATTGTTGGAAGTATCCTTCTGGCATTCGCGATAGATGCTTGGTGGGAGGATCGTCAAATACAAATCGAGGAGCAGCAGGTCTTGCTGGGACTTAATGATGAATTTGTCGCCAATCACGATGTTCTTAGCCGGGATTTGGCTTCCCACCTGAAAAAACTTCAATCGCTAGAAGATATTTTGTTGTTAATCGAGGGTGGCCCATCAAACGACGCCAAGTCAATCGCAATGGCGGCATTGAGTGAGATGCAGGCGCCGAAGACCACCGATCTCGGTAATGGCACCCTCAATGCTCTCCTAAGTTCTGGTCGCGTAGAAATTCTAAAAAGCAGAAAGTTGCGGACACAGCTAACAGCTTGGGAGGGTGTAATCGGTGAGGTTTTAGATGACCAAAACAACAACGCCAAAATGGTCTTTGAGATATATGTGCCATATTTCGTGAGTGAGAATTATTCACGTTATGCCATCATGCGATCGTCAGAAGAGTCTGCTGCGATCACGCGAATGTTGGGAGATCCAAAATTTCACCATCTGGTCGAGATTCGGCTTGGGTACAAAAAACATCTGACTGGTGAGCTAAAAAACGCCATTGCCGCGGCGGAGGGGATACTTGCGGAAATTGAACTTTCTATCAACCTGTAGCGTTGCTGTCTTCCACGATCGCGGCAACTACCACCGTGTTTCCCGAAATGGCCACATCACTCCCGAAATTAGTGCCATTCAGGACACCCATAACTCTCCCCAATCGAATTGATCCAATTTCAGCTGGGTTCACACGCAGGGAACAAAAAGTCAGGATACCCATCACTTTTAGCACTGAGAAACATGGGTGTCCTGACTTCCTTGGACTCCCAGCCTACAGCTCTTCCATATTGATAACTATTTTGCCGAACTGCTCTGCCTTTTCCATCTTTTCAAAAGCCAAGCCAATATCGCGGGCAGGATATACTGAATCGATTACAGGAAAAATCTGTTTTGAGGAAACCAGCCTCAGCATGCTCTCGAATTCTTCCGCAGTTCCCATCGTGGTTCCGTGGATCGAAAGCTGCTTCCAAAAAATGCTGCTGGGTGAAAGGTCTTCCATATTACCTGCCGTGCGGCCGAACATAGCTATGCTTGCACCTGGCTGGGCCAAATCAAGCAATTTCGAAAACCCGTTGCCGGCAGCGCTGTCAACAATGACATCGAAGCCGTCGCATAGGGTTTTGAGTTCCTGATCCCAATCGGTGTTGCAGTAATTACACCGCCGTTGGCACCGAGATCTACTGCCTTACCTATTTTTTCCTGAGAACTCGATGTAACATAAGCCTGCGCTCCCGAAGCCACGGCAAAATGCAAAGCAAAGAGTGCCGCGCCACCGCCGATTCCAGTGATCAAAACTTTACTATCCCGCACACAGCCTCCACGGGTGAACAGTGCACGGTAGGCGGTTAATCCCGCGAGCGGCAGAGCGGCAGCTTCTTCCAAGCTGAGGTGCTTCGGTTTAGCGTACACATATTCGCTGCTGATGCTGATGTATTCCGCGAAAGTGCCTTGAGTGGGAAATCCCAGGATCTGGTAATCCGGGCCTTGTACATTTTCATTCGAGCCCCAGTACAGAGAAGGATTCAGAATGACTTCATCACCGATATTGAATCCGCTTACATCAGAACCAATACCCTCAATAATGCCCGCACCATCAGAACCCATGATGATATTCTCGTCACTTCTCAATTTGTTCTCTTGCAACGACCACAGCTCGTGGTGATTCAATGCGGCGGATTTTAGTTTGATCAATATAGCGAAATCCGATAATGCCGGTGTCGGCACCTCCTTTGTTTCCAATGTACTATTCGACTGATTTAGAACGACAGCTTTCATCTTTCTTTCTCCATCTCATCAGCTCTCTATTAGATTACGGGGAATTTTCTGTTAAGCACAGATACA
>PVMK01122839.1_pt1 | contig 36198 bp, 30 predicted proteins | sample 1853481 | NCBI WGS metagenome assembly PVMK01 (sample SAMN08533507, study PRJNA380276) | Marine sediment metagenome, whole genome shotgun sequencing project. | reverse complement strand
ACAGGCACTGCCGGACGGCCGACTATTAGTGGATGAGCAGGATCGCCTCCTATTCCTCTCTGAGCCAACGATGCGTTATGATCATGGCATCATGGGCGATCGATTAGAGGCGGGAGCGGTTACCCTGGTTGAATCCGTGCACTCGCCGGAAGTGGCCAAAACAATCCCCATCCCCGAAAATCAAGTTGTAGAGGGAATAGCACCGCTCTGGGCCGATTTGACCGGTGACGGCCGCCGCGAGATCATAGTTACCCAATCTGGCTTCGAAGAAGGAGCCCAGATAGTTGTTTATGAAGAAAGTGGCGACCATCTTGCTTCCGGACCGGCTATTGGCTTAGGATATCGCTGGCGACATCAAATTGCCGTCGCCCCTTTTGGACCGAATGGTGAACTGGAGTTGGTAGATGTTCTAACGCCTCATATTGGTGGGGTGGTTGAATTTTATCAGTTAGAGGATGGCGCACTGCGAATAGTCGCCCAAGTGCCGGGATACACTTCGCATATTATTGGTTCGCGGAATCTAGATATGGCCTTGGCTGGTGATTTCGATGGTGATGGCTATGTTGAGGTCTTATTGCCCAACCAAGCCAGGACAGAATTGGCTGGAATTCAACGGACTGACGGGGGTGCTGTTGTTGTCTGGACTTTGCCCCTCGAGGGCAGGCTTATCAGTAATGTTGCTGCAGTCACCTTAAAAAGTGGAGAGATGGTTGTTGGCGCAGGTCAAGATAACGGGATCTTGAGAATCTGGCATCCGTAGCGATAACAGATAGATCGATGTCGACGGGCGCGTTGCACTTGTCACAAGCTTCAGTATATTCGATACTTAGAAAGATATGCCATTTGAGGTGACTATTCCCATTTGGGCCTTAGCACTATCATATTGGATACATCTAATGGCCACGGTGATTTGGTTGGGTGGCTTGGCTTTGATGGCTTTAGTTGCTTGGCCCGCCTTACGTACAGATGTAATCGATACGATTCAGTGGGTCAATTTGCAACAACGCTTTACTCCATGGGCAAATGCCAGTTTGGTGATATTGTGGGTTACTGGATTGCTGCAAATGTCGGCCGATTCAAATTATGATGGATTTCTGGCCATAAATTCATTGTGGGCCCAAGCCATACTAATAAAGCATATTGCCGTTGCCGGAATGATGGTCTTTGGACTTTATGCCCAATGGCGTATTCATCCAGCATTGGCCCGGCTTTTCTTGTTAGAGAGCAAAAAACCTGATCTAGCAGCCCAAGAACGAGATAATTTGGTCAAACGAGAAAATCGACTCATCGCTCTTAGCCTCGTTTGTGCAGTTGCTGTTCTCTTATTTACCGCAGTGGCCACCGCTATCTAGTTGAAAGTTGTAAATACTCATTGGTTGCCGAAGGTACGAGTAAAGCAAGGCCATCCATCAAGCAGTGTTTGTCGTCACAAAGTGGCGCTCAGATAGATTAGGAGGGAAAAGTGGGCGCAGCAGAAAAACAGATCCTAGGAATGCTGGAGGAAGGACGCATATCAGCGGAAGAGGCCAATCAACTTCTCACTGCTATTGGACCTGAACATGAGGTCGGGAATGTCGCTGGAGAAACTGTTCTAATGCCGGTGATAGATAGTGAGGACGTCGAGAAACCACCATTCAACGGCGATCGATTTCGAAATCGATTTTGGCGTATTCCTTTTTTTATTGCTCTAGGATCACTCTTAATAAGCGCGATTGGCTTAGCGCTAATGTATCAAGCCTCCGGACAAGTGGCCTTTATCGGTTTCTTATGTGTCTGGAGCATATTTCTCGTGGCTATCATGGCGACGGCTTTCCTTTTACTAATCCGGAATGCGCCATGGTTGCATGTCCGAATACAGGAACAAGACGGGCACCGCTTTGCCATTAGCTTACCTCTACCACTAAGCTTGGCTAACTGGGGCTTAAAAGCAGCTCAATATTTTGTGCCGTCAGAGCAAGCTGCCTATCTTGAAACAGCCGGGGCATTCATTGATGAGATGAAAAACAGCCCGGATCGGGAGCCAATTATCATTGATGTGGATGATGATGACGGTGATAAAGTGCAAGTTTATATTGGCTGATGTTGGTAATTGATGGGAGTCAGGGCGAAGGTGGAGGTCAAGTATTACGGACAAGCCTGAGTCTTTCAGCCCTAACAGGCAGGCCATTTCGTATTGATAATATACGAGCCAACCGGTCAAGGCCCGGGCTCAGACCCCAGCATCTAGCGGCAGTCCGGGCGGCAGCCGATATTTGCAACGGGCAAGTTGATGGAGCTCAAATTGAAGCAAAAACAATAGTCTTTATACCTGGTGAGTCTCCAAATAGTGGTGATTATTCCTTTGATGTTTCCGAAGCAAGTTTGTCTGGAAAGTCCGCAGGCTCAACCAGTTTAATTCTGCAAACAATTTTGTGGCCACTGCTATACGCTCGAAAATCATCGTCGATCATAATCCGCGGAGGCACTTTTGTTCCCTATAGCCCACCTTATCATTATCTGGCCGAAGTATTCCAGCCCGCTCTGCAACGATTCGGTATCACGATGGCTACGAAACTCAATGCTTGGGGATGGATGACAGCCGGAGGGGGTGAAATTACAGTCACTATTGATCCTGCAAAAAGAATAGAGGGAGTGCACTTCAAAAAAACGGCTAGCCCTGATATCTGGGGTGTGGCGGCGGTATCCAATCTGCCCAGCCATATTCCTTATCGCCTGGCCCGCAGGGCTCACAATCTGCTCGCCGGCGCGGGTTTTGCACCTTCGATCACTCCCCAGCGTGAACGTGGTCCAGGGCCAGGAGCAGGCATTTTCCTCTGGCGGGAGCAAGCAGGCTTTAGTAGTTTGGGTCGGAAAGGCCTTCCGGCCAATGAAGTAGCTGAAACGGCCGTTGCCGAACTGCTATCTTTTGTGGACAATGGGGCAGCAATCGACCACCATTTAGCAGATCAACTGCTCGTGCCCATGGCGCTTGCCCGTGGCAATTCAAGTTTTACAACCAACCTCCTTACTCGCCATACTTTGACGAATATAGAACTGCTACGTCAGTGGCTCAAAGTGCGGATAAAGATCAATGGAACAGTCGGCCAGCCGGGAAGTATTAAGGTGACTGGAATCGGTTTTGGGCCAGGTTAATCGTATATGTTTGAAGTCGTATTTTTGGGAACATCTGCCTCAACTCCATCAGCCTATCGTGGGTTATCGGCTCATATCATTCTGCATCGCCAATACCGTTTTTTGCTAGATTGTGGTGAAGGTACCCAACAACAGATTCTGAAGAGCGGTCTGGGATTCAAACGCTTAAACAAGGTCTTACTGACCCATGGACATCTCGATCATATTCTTGGCCTTGGTGGATTGGCATCTACTCTCGGACGATGGGAGATGCTGGAGCATTTAGAAATTTTTGCGGGCGAAGTAGCCTTAGCCAGGGTGGCAAAACTTATTTTCGGGGTGGTTTTTCCAGAACGCCACCGACCGTCGAACATAGAACTAGTCCCTTTAAAGCCCGGAGCAATCATCGTCGAAGATAACAAATTCCGCTTATCAGCATTTCCGGTTAGCCACCGCGGAGCGGACAGCTATGGTTATATTTTCGAAGAAAAATCACGCCGACCCTTTTTGGCCGAAAAAGCAGAAGCATTTGGCGTGCCCTTTGGACCAGAAAGATCGAAGCTTGTTCAAGGTCAATCGATTAGACTGAAGGATGGCAAGACCATTCAACCAGATGATGTCCTGGGAGATGTTATTCCTGGAACAAAATATGTTCATATTGGCGATACAGGTCGGATTGATAATCTTGTAGAAGTGTGTCGCGATGCTGACGCCCTAACGATTGAAGCAACTTATACCGAGCAAGATGCTACCATGGCTCACCAGTTTGGACATCTGACGGCCGCTCTTGCCGCTAAATTGGCGGTGCAAGCGAATGTAAAGTGCCTTATCCTGACCCACTTGTCACGTCGCTATTTCGAACGAGATATCCTGCAGGAGGCTAGGCTTACCTTCCCCAATACATATGTAGCCCGTGATTTTGATCATTACCAGATCTCCCGAAATGGGGTCGAATTGGTAAACCGAAATCAGCCTTAACATGAAGTAACCTGTCGCAAATAAACTTTGTGTAATGGTACCGCAAAATATTCATTAATGTGGATTTAGAGATTGTAAATCATGACAACGGCTGACATTGTAATATGTGGGGCTGGTCTTGCCGGGATAGCAACAGCTTACCATCTCACCGTAAAAAAGGGCATTCGTAACGTTGTTATCATCGATGAACGTCCACCTTTAACACTAACCAGCGACAAATCAACAGAATGTTACCGAAACTGGTGGCCTGGTCCGGGTGAAGCGATGGTTCAATTTATGAACCACAGCATCGACCTATTAGAGGAAATGGCCGACGAAAGCGATAACTTCTTTGGCCTGAATAGGAGAGGGTACATATTTTTGACAGCTGATCATGAGCAAGCAAGACGTTACAAGGAATCGGCTGAGGCTATATCCCTTCTAGGCGCTGGACCGGTACGTTATCATGAGCCTGGCAGGTCGAATTACAAACCTTCGCCGCCCGAAGGTTACGAGGGACAGCCAACAGGCGCAGATATTGTTTTTGGCTCTGAACTAATACGCGCCCACTATCCGTTCATAAGTGAAGATGTTGTTGCTATGTTGCATACCCGTCGCTGTGGTTGGCTCAGTGCGCAACAGTTTGGCATGTATATGCTCGATAAAGCAAAATCGCACGGTGCACGCTTGATTTCAGGTCAGGTGACCGGCGTCGATTTCGAACGAGGAAAAATAAAGGCGGTTGAACTTCGTTCCGATACTGAGCTGTCCTGGATTTATACCCCTGTATTCGTCAATGCTGCCGGACCATACATTCAAAATATAGGCGCGATGCTCGGGGTCGAGATTCCAGTATTTAACGAGTTACATGGCAAAATATCCTTCAATGACACCAAAGGCATTATCCCTCGCGAGGTTCCTCTGATGATCTGGAGTGATTCAGTGTATTTGCCGTGGTCAGATGAAGAAAGGATTGAGCTCGCTGCTTATGATGATACGCGCTGGATGTTAGATGAGTTTCCAGCCGGTGTTCATTTCCGTCCTGAAGGATTAGGTCAAAGCCCAGTGGTGCTTATATTGTGGACCTACGATATCGAAGAACAGGAGCCGGTGTGGCCTCCGAAATTTGATGATTCTTACTCAGAAATTGTCCTAAGAGGTCTAACTAGAATGATACCGACATTGTCTACTTACATTAACCGAATGGGGAAGATCTGGATAGACGGGGGATACTACTGCAAAACGCAGGAAAATCGGCCGCTGATTGGGCCTTTGCCTGTTGAGGGAGCTTACCTTATTGGTGCTTTGTCAGGTTTTGGTGTGATGGCTTGTTCAGCAGCCGGAGAATTATTGGCGACTCATATCACGGGAGACACGCTGCCTGATTATGCTTCTGATTTTCTACTCAGTCGCTACCAAGATCCAAACTATCAAAAATTATTGGAAGGGTGGGATGCAAGCTCTGGGCAATTGTAAAAACTTCAAAAAGATCTATATATATGTCTAAAATCGATGAGTCTCCTGAGCATCAGCTATGGCGTCGACAAGTAATGCGATTGGCGATACTCGCAGCTCTGATTTTTATTGTATTTACCCTCGCTGCCATGTTGATTTACCCAGGCGGAACAGTCGAAAATCCAGAGGCCACAAGATATATTTTCTTCAAGAACTTCTTCAGTGATCTGGGTCGAACGATTGCCCCTGATGGGCAAACGAATATGCTGGTAGCCGCACTTTTTTTCCTGGCCTTATCATTTGCGGGAGTAGGGTTGATCTTGTTTTTCGTAACCATGCCCGGGTTAATACGCAGACCGGTAATCGCTAAAGTATTAAGCATATTGGGTTCGGCCGCAGGTGTTGTAGCCGGTTTTTCTTTTATCGGCGTAGCATTTACGCCTACGGATTTGTACTCGGCCGCGCATGGAGATTTTGTCCAAATGGCCTTTTTATCATTCTTGATCGCCGTGGGTTTTTATATTCCGGCTATCTTCTTAGATAAGAGCTATCCAAATCAGTATGGATTTGTGTTTATTGCCTTTGCCGCCATACTCGGGGTGTACGTATGGTTGCTGTTCAATGGCCCAAATCTCGTGGCTGTCAAAGGACTTGTGTTTCAAGTTACTGCTCAAAAGGTGGTTGTCTACTCGGCAATAATTTGCGTACTGATCCAGGCCTATGGTGCAGAGAAGGTGCTGGCCAAAAATCAGCGCAAGTCGTTAGAAGAACTGGTTAGTGCTTGAGGACAATTGCACTTTGCTGCAAGTGGCCTTGAGCTGCTGCAGGTGGCCTTGAGCTATAAATTGAACCATTGACCCGTTTGGGCAATAAGAACATCATTACCAGTAACCAGATTCCTGGCTTCGCTGCTTTTGTCTAGAATGGGGTTTGTGTGATTAAAATGGGTGAGCACAAGCTGAAACCGTTTACCGGCTAGCGCCGTCAGTGTCTCTGGAATGAGTGGGTGAGCTATAGCGGGTCGGCCAGATAACTCCTCATTGCTAAAGAATGTGCCATCGGCCAGCAGGACATCCACCCCCTGCAACACTTTTTCGGCTTGCTTCCACTGTCGCCAATTGTCGATATCCGGTAGATAGAGCAATGATCTTTCTGGTCCATCAACTAGATAGGCGGCCGTTCCACTACCTAATTCATCTCGATGAGGGACAGGTATCGGCTTGATGGTTAGATCGTGAGCGAGCCGTATCCGCTCGTATGGTCTTATGGGCGTCGGCTGAAGATTATTTATCAAGGGACTCCATAATTTTGTTTCGCCAATTACCTCTAGAAGCTCCGGGAACGCATAAATTGGTAGTGACTCTACATTCATTCCTTCTGGTCCGAGTTGGGCAAGTCCAACGGTATGGCCCATATGGGCATGGGTCAAAAAAATACCATTTGGCTGGCGAAGACGATTCGGTCTGGAAGAATGTGGGCCGAGTTCGTCGGCAAGATGATTCAACTGATACTTGATATCCGGCGTAGCATCGATTAACCAAACACCAGCAGGCTTCTGCCTTGAATCGATAAGGCCTAGGCAAGCCGCGTAATTTTGGGGCGTCACTCCCTGATAGGCCTGGAAACATCGAGAACAGAGGCATCCTACGTGAGGCAGGCCTGCATCTTGCATATTTCCTAGAACAACAACCCTAACCGCACCTTTTTCGCTAGAATTCATTTTTGTCTTCTCGGGCCACTCTTTAGCGATAATCTCCATCACCTTGAATTGTTCCACGTTTTTGGCGCGAGTAGAGTTTCTTTATGTTTGCTTCCGCTACATCCGTCAGGGATAAGTCAAGCTCGGTACAAATCTGGGCCAAATACCATAGTACATCTCCTAGCTCTTGTTTAAGCGCTTGGCGATCAACTTCCGTAATCTCTCCATTCTTGTCGCGGAATATCTTCTTGATTTTACCGGCAACTTCGCCTACTTCGTTCGAGAGCCCAAGTGTTGGATAGACAATTGGGTGGTCGACGGCAATCACATGCCAGGTTTTGCGTGATGCAATTTGATAATCGTCCAGACTCTCAATTTTCATCTAAATTCCTCCTGTAAAGTTGGTAAGAAACCAACTGGGTTTGGGATAATATTCAATCAAAAAAATAACCATAATGAGCAAGTGTATCTATCTATACGGGATCTTAGCAACCAATTCCCCTCGACAATGACAGATGCTTTGTTAGAATTGGCGGCTAATCTGCTCGAGAGGAGAAAACTTCATGCGTGAATTGTCTCGTTTATTAGTCCGTATACCTACATCCGCTACTTTGGCCGTCAATGATAAGGCCAGAGCCCTACGAAAAGAAGGAAAAGATATTATCGCTTTGGCTGGTGGCGATCCTGATTTTGATACGCCCAGTCATATTGTTCAGACGGCCTTTGAGGCCATCCAAAATGGTCAGACCCATTATCCAGCGCCGACGAAAGGAACGACAGAGTTACTTCAGGCCATCGCCGATAAAATGGTGCGAGACCATGATGTTCATGTTAAAGCAGGGACAGATATCGTCGTAACGCCGGGAAGTAAATGGGCGCTCAACTTGGCTTTGGCTGCGATCGTTAATCCGGGTGACGAAGTATTGTACTTAGAGCCTGTCTGGGTATCTTATCCGCCAATTATTCGTCTTTGCGGCGCCGAACCCGTACCGATAAGCCTTTCTAGTGCGGACAACTTCACGATTAATTACGATGTGATTCGCGAAAAGATAACGCCAAAAACGAAAGCGATCATGGTAAATTCACCCAATAATCCTACCGGTCGAGTCCTAAGCCGCAGCGAAATTCAGGCAATTGTCGATGTGGCCATTGAATTCGATTTGTTTGTAATAACAGATGAAGTGTATGAAAAAATTGTGTACGATGGCCAGCAACATTCCGCCCTTGCTTCCGAAGAGGGAATGGCGGGCAGGACGCTTACGGTAAATGGTATGTCAAAAGGATATGCCATGACGGGATGGCGGTTAGGCTGGTTAGTTGGCCCGACTGCGGTGATGAAGTTGGCCGCCAAAATGAACAGTCAAACCATTACTTGTGCAGCAACTTTTACGATGGCCGCGGCCGTGGCCGCCCTTAACGGCCCTCAGGATGCTGTTGAAGAAATGCGAAGATCCTATCAAGCGCGACGAGATTTTATGGTTAAGGAACTAAATGCGATCCAAGGGATTAATTGCATGCTTCCTGATGGTGCCTTTTATCTGTTGCCGCACTTTCCAGACTCGGGCATGAATAGTCTTCAATTGGCCGATTATCTGTTAGAGAAGGCGGGTATTGCCGCGACACCGGGCATCGCCTTCGGCCGTAGCGCCGAGCAACATTTGCGCTTCTCATATGCCACAAAAATGAGCGAACTTGAAAGGGCCGTCGAACGCCTGGCCAAGATTGTGCCTAGCATGTGAGTTGAAAATCAATCCTAACGAAAAAACCGGGAAAAGCTTTTCCCGGTTTTTTTGTCTTATATAAGCAATGCCACTGTCAAGCGCATTTTTGGCGTAAAAATTTAGCGTCGCTTAATTCACCGAGCTAATCGCCAGGCGTAGCACTGGATGAATGGTCCAAAGCTCCATCCGGATGCGCAGGCACACGACCTCGTCGCCAGGGCCAGGCACCAACGGTGACATTTCTTCGCTGAAAGCTAATGGTGGCTAGTGCCAAAAGTAGCGTCGAAAAGGCTAGCATCAATAGCACGTCAGCCGTATTCACATTGCCTTCAAGGACACTATTCACGTCAAAATAACTGAAACAAACAGAAATTGAATATCGCTAAGAAGTTCGACTAAGTTCGCCAGGTTGTTGCCGAAGTAACTAACCACAAGAATTGCTGTTGCCGTTATCGCCGCATACCGTCTACTTGGCATAAAGGCGGCTAGAAATAAGCTGAGTGCTGCAAAAAACATGACTATTGGCCAGGTTACTAATGAGGCTAAGATAATATCGCCACCCCCAACGCCGCCAGTATCTACATTCGTTGGCAGCGTGTTCATGGCGATGACTGACGCGATTCCTATAATCAGAAGTATTAGTAACAAAGCTATGCCAAGAGCCAATCCTTTGGAAAACACGATTTGCCAGCGACGGATTGGCAAAGCCATTAGCGGCTCCAATGTGCCGTTATCTTCTTCTCCGGCCAGCGTGCCAGTCCCATTTACAATAGCATATATCCCTAATAGGATCGGAAGAAAAGCAAACACCTCGGCGGAAACAAAGCCTTTGAAAGAGGCCATATCCTGGAAATTGCCGGATATCTGATAGGCTGGGATCTCTTCCAAGTTGAAGGCTTCCAGTGGTTCGGCAAATTCTGGGAATAAAACAATGATATAAGCTGCGAGAATGGCGATTCCAATTCCCCACCCAATAACCGCAGTACGGCGGATACGTAACTCGTACAATAGTAGCTTAGACATTAGAGCCTTCCTGAACGTTATAGGTCCGATGATTTTTCCGGTTATTGCGACCATAGTAAGCCAGAAAAACCTCTTCAAGTGTTACTGGTTGTGTTTCAATATCGACAATCTCATAGGCGGAGGCAGTGCTCATAACTGCAGCTAAGTTCTGAGTAACTTCCAGAAATACCGTATCCCCATCGCGGTTCAATTCAGTAACTCCCTCGAACTGAAAAATCTCTGGCTCAGGTATCGAGGCAAATTGCATTCGAAGGCGGTGAAAAGGCTGGGCGGTCAGTTTGCTCACACTTTCTACTTTTATCATTTTGCCTTCACGAATAATAGCGACACGATCACATACGGCCTGCACTTCTGACAGAATGTGGGATGAAAAAAAGACCGTTCTGCCTTCCTCTTTCGCTTCCTGGACAAGTTCAAGTACGGTCTGTTGGATCAAGGGATCCAGGCCAATTGTCGGTTCATCTAGGACCAGAAGATCGGGTTTGGCCATCAAAGCCGATACAAGTCCCAGTTTTTGCTTATTGCCGCTTGAATAATCGCGGATTCGGCGCTGTATATCCAAATCGAGACGATTACACAGCTCCTTTCGATAAGCTGGGTTAGAACGATGAGAGCGCAGATTATCTACTTTATCGAGATATCGTTTGCCCGTCATATTACGGGGTAAGCTAAGTTCGCCTGGAAGGTAGCCAACACGCTCGCGCAGGGTCACGCCCTTTGTTTGACAATCCATTCCAAATATCGTGGCCTGACCTTGAGTCGGGCGAATGATATCCATCAATACCCGTAGAGTTGTCGTTTTGCCGGCGCCATTAGGTCCCAAAAATCCAAAGATCTCGCCGGCTTTAACGCTCAAATCAAGGTCTACAATTCCTTGATACTTTCCATAGTAGACAGTAAGTCGCTTCGTTTCAATTACGGTATTTTCCATCTTAACCTTCATCTGAGAGGAACGAGATAGTCTGGATTGGCCTGTCCGAATCTGGGTTTGAGGGTCTCGACAAGCCGAAAACATCAACAGAATTTCAAATATTTCGTATATTTAAATAATATATTTAGACGTATCAAAAAATATTGTGATGATATTACACTGTTCTAATATCTTCTGTCAATGTTGAGTAGGCTGGGCACGCGAGATATGTCTTCTTGGATTTGGGCAACTAAGCTAGCGATATCGGGAAATTTCTGCTCATCACGAATTCGTTTAACAAATTCTAGGATAATATCCTGCCCATATATATCCGAATCAAACTTCAGAAGATGTGCTTCGACATTAAGACTTGAATTATTGACGGTTGGGCGAAATCCAACGTTAGTGGCAGCTTGATACCTTTGTCCGTTTACCCAGGCATGGGTAGCATAAACGCCGGTGGCAGGAAGCAATTGCTCGTCCCATATAGACAAATTAGCGGTGGGTATGCCAATAGTCCGGCCGCGACCATCGCCGTGAATGACGGTCCCGGTTACTCGAAAAAGCCGGCCGAGACAACCCGAAACATCGTTCATATTGCCGTTGTTCAGGCTGCGCCGAACACGACTACTGCTAACCCGATGACCATCCCATTCCGTCATTCCAGAAAAAGTGTTGATTATGAAACCTTTCTCTTCGCCTAATTGTTGCAAATATGGAAGATCCCCCTCGCGATTGTAACCCAAGGCAAAGCTACCGCCCCATAGTTGACTCAGATCCAAATGCCGCCTCAATTGATCGATGAAGTTGGCCGCTCTTGTCTGGCGGACGGTCTCATCAAATGGATGGGTAATGACCAGATCTAAACCTTGCTGGGCCAATAAATCGACTCGCTCCTCCAGGGAACAGATATAAAAGCGATCCAGTTCGCCATTGATTATTGCACTGGGGTGCGGATGAAATGTCAGAACCGCGGGGCGGGCGCCATTCGTCCGCGCTGCCGACACCATGCTTTGAATCAGATTTTGGTGACCCCGATGGACGCCATCAAAGACGCCAATCGCTAAATAAGTGGGTGCTCGGTTGCTGACCTCAGTCAAATTGGATACTAACTCAATTTTTTCGTCCATAAGAGATGTGATTTTACCTTAACCCTCTCCTGGCAGGTAGAAAATCTTCTTCGGTCGCCACCTATCGTCATCCACAGTCAAAATGCCGATGAACTGCCCGTTTGTATCGAAGGCCCTAAACGGAAGACCGGTTTCGTAACCGGGCATTGCCGGGATTTTTTGTCCATGATACAGAGCTATTGCTGCATCTGATCCTAAAACTACTTTCTTCAGATGACTTGCAGCCACATCACTCGGCAGAAGATGGGCTAGCCAATTCTCATGATTCAGGAGCGACAATGGGGCGGCATCATCTATCTGGAATCGGCCGACTGCTGTTCGCCGTAAGGCAGATAATAATCCACCGCAGCCGAGGAACTGTCCAAGATCGTGGGCAATTGATCGAATGTAAGTCCCAGTTGAGCACTCAATAAGAAGTCGCAAATGTGGAGATTGCCAATGAAGAAGCTCAATTCGCTCGATGTACACAACTCGGGCATCTCGCTGGATTACTTCTCCTTTCCGGGCGCGACGGTACAGTGGTTGGCCTTCTACTTTGATAGCCGAATACATTGGCGGAATTTGTTTGATCTCACCCTGAAATTGCTTCAAAGCAGATTCCAATTCGGCTTTTGCCACGGCAACAGGATTTTGGGCGATGATCGTGCCCTCCATATCGTAAGTGTCGGTCTCTTGACCAAGGCGTATCTCCGCAACATAGGTTTTGGGTTGACCAACAACATACTCGGCTAAGCGCGTCGCCCGGCCGACACAAATAACTATGACGCCGGTGGCCAAAGGATCTAACGTTCCGGTATGACCAACTTTACGGATTCCCGTTAGCTTTCTTATTCGGTTTACTACATCATGGGAAGTGAGACCAGTTGGTTTGTCGACGTTTAGAACGCCATCAAAGTAAGACATAGTCCGCTTGTTTGCCGCGATTTTGAACCCCGTACGGGCAAAAGTAGGATGAGTTGATCTATTAACTCTTGGAGAGGCTCAAGCGTTGTTGGCGAATCGATTCTTTTGAGCGGGAAATTACCAATTCTTCTGCTTGGTCTAGCGGTCCGTCTACCGTACATCCGGCCGCTAAGTCATGTCCGCCTCCGCCTAAGCTCCTGGCAATCTGCGAAACGCTGTAAGGGGGACGGCTGCGAAATCCGACGGATACGTAGCCACTGATTGTCTCAAGTAAAACAGCACTCATAGCGGCTTCATTTACTTCAGATAACATATTTCCTAACCCAAATGAACTTGTACCGGCGTGTCCTGCTTCTTCGCGTTCTCTATTGCTGATACTGGTCCAAGCAACACCGTCTTCCATTCGAACGTTATTAAGACCCTTTTGCCAGATTAGAACAGTGGACATTGGTTTTAGATCCAAGGCCTTGCTCGTAACAGAATATAAGTTGGCACCAGCCTTTACTAAGGCGGCAGCAGCATACAATGTGCCGGCAGTTACCCCTGCGGTACGGAAGCTTAACGTATCAGTAACCAAGCCCGTCAGGAGATTTGTCGCCAGTTCAGGAGTCAATTTGAGGTCAAGACCGTTGCTTAGATGGAACAATATCTCAACGGTTGCATTAGCTTCTGGGATCACAATATCAATATCGCCATACAATGTATTTGTGACGTGATGGTCAATATTGATTACTGGAGGTAGAGGACGTGACAGATCAGCATACGCAAGACCCATGCGTTCTCTATCGCCGGCGTCGAGAGCAATAATCAATTGATATTCAGTATCAAGCTCAGGCTGTGACTTAATTTGATTGGAAATGGGCAAAAAGGAAAACCGCTCTGGAAGGCCGTCATCACATACCAATGTGTACTGCTTGCCCAACTGTTGCAGGATCAACCCCATTGCTGTCAAGGAACTGATAGCATCGCCATCTGGCGAAACATGGGTAATAACTAGCACGTTGCCTGCCGTGCTGAGAGCCTGCTCCACTGCATTGATAAGGGAAGCTGACAACACCGCTACGCCTCATCTTCTTCAGTCTCTACAGGAATATTCAAACTATCCAATAACTCGTCAATACGTTCAGCATGAGCCAGTGTTGGATCCCAGTGGAAGTGAAGCTGGGGAACTGTTCGCAATTCCAGTCGACTAGCCAATTCTCGACGCAAATATCCCTTAGCCCCAATCAAAGCATCCATTACTTCTTCTTCACGCGACTCATCGCCCAGTGCGTTTACAAAGATGTCGGCATATTGCATCTCGCGGTCAATTCGCACTACGGTAATAGTCAGACTTTGGAGGCGAGGATCACGCATATCTCGCAGGACCAAAGTGCTCAGAATAGTCTTTATCTGCTCGGCGGTCCTCCGACGTCTGATTTCGCTCATTCAGTCGCTCGCTCGACTACAAAGAATTCTAGAATATCGCCTGATTGAAAATCATTCCAACCCTCAAGAGCAACACCAAATTCAAAACCGGCTTTCACAACCCGAACATTTTCCTGAATATGTTTGAGGCTGCCAATATCACCACTAAAGAGGAGTGAGGTATCGCGAATTACGCGAGCCTTGCCATTACGTCTGGCTTCCCCTGTGCGCATGAAGCAACCGGCAATGGTCCCAATACTTCGAATCCTAAAAATCTGTCGCACCTCAGCTCTACCGATGATTACTTCTTCGAATGTAGGGGCCAGCATACCCTTCATGGCTTTTTCAACATCCTCGATCAACTTGTAAATAATCGAGTATGTTTGAATTTCGATCTGCTCATTGCTGGCCGCAATTTTCGCCGCTTGATCAACACTAACATTGAAACCCAATATTACTGCGTCTGATGCGGCAGCCAACATGATATCGCTCTCAGTTACATTACCTGTAGCCGAACGGAGAATTTCAACTGTAACTTCTTCACCATTCAGTTTTTCTAGTGAAGAAACAATAGGTTCAAGAGACCCTTGAACATCAGCCTTTATCACTAGATTCAGTGATTTTGCTTCGCCTTCTTGCAAACGACTAAAAAACTCTTCAAGACTAACTGGCGTCGTTGGCAATTCAACTGATGTCTCTACAGGATCTTGTCCTTCAACGGAGCGTCGCGCAACTTTTTCACTCTCCACGGTCTGGAATTGTTCCCCAGCATCCGGGATACCATTAAGCCCTGAAACGGAAATGGGCGTCGAGGGATCAGCGGATTTAATCTGCCGACCTTTATAATCGTACATGGCCTTAATACGGCCATAATGATCGCCGATTAACAAGGTATCTCCCATTTTCAAGGTGCCATTCTGGACCAGCAACGTGGTCATAACACCACGCCCCTTCTCTACTCTGGCTTCCAAGGCAGTGCCAGTAGGGACTGCTTGCGGATTGGCTCTCGGCTCAATTTCTTCCGACGTAAGTATAATAGCTTCTAAAAGATCCTCTACGCCTTCTTCAAGCTTAGCAGAAACTGGAATAACCATTGTGTCGCCATCCCATTCATCAGGTGTAAGGCCAATTTCAGCTAACTGCTGCATGACTTTATTGGGATTGGCGGTATCTAGATCCATCTTGTTCAAGGCAACAATGATGGGAACTCGGGCTGCCCTGGCGTGGTCGATAGCTTCTCGCGTTTGCGGCATAATACCATCGTCGGCCGCAATGACTAAAATTGCTATATCTGTCGACTGGGCGCCACGGGCGCGCATGGCAGTAAAAGCTTCATGGCCAGGTGTATCCAGAAATGTGATGAGTTCTCCCTCATGCCTGACTTGATAGGCGCCAATATGTTGGGTTATACCACCGGCTTCACCCGCCTGAACATTTGCTTGCCGAATAATATCAAGTAGCGATGTTTTCCCATGATCGACATGACCAAGCATCGTAATAACTGCTGGTCTTGCAACCAAATCGGATTCCTCTTCTTCTTCAAGAATCTGCCGCCAAACGGGTTGCTGAGGACCTTCTTCCTCTTCATCCACCTCGGCGACTTCGGGAGTAGCTTCAAAGCCCATTTCTTCTGCGACAATGGCTGCCGTGTCAAAGTCAATTTGCTGATTGATATTGGCCATGATGCCATTGTTCATCAGCTGCTTGATGACCTCGATTGGACTAGCCTCCATGAGCTCTGCTAACTCTCGAACTGTAACAAAATCAGGCAGTTCGATTTGTGTTTTCGTTTCTGTCATATCCATTTTTACCCGCTTCCAATACCCTATTTTTGCTGTAGATGTCCGGAGCAGAGATTAAACACTAATTTGCCCGGCTCAACTCGCTCAAAGCTCTCTATTTATTTTAGTCTAAATTTGTTGCCGGCGCCTTCTCTAATGACAAATTTATTGATTATCAGTCTTCAAACAGTCTAAGTTACCCTCTCTAATACTCCCGGGAATATATTTTACTATTAACCTTGGATGATATTCTTCTTTTGTAGAAAAATTCGGAGATTTGAAAGAATTTATTAAGCGCTTATGCATTCTGGCCTACCGTCTGAAAGGCCAGCGCTCCCTGCATACCCAGGTGAGTAGTGGGCTAATCAGTCGGAGGTAACAACCGATTCGGCCGGAGATACCTCATCGACAGTGAACCGGTGTTGCCTTAAAGTTTCTTTTTCTTCCGCCGATATTGTTACGCGAAGCGCCTTGCTTAACAACGGTGTATTAATAGCCATTTCCCAACATTCCGGATCGCTGCAAAGATAAGCTCCACGACCATTTTTTTTGCCGGTTGGATCAATTATGATACCTTCATCAACCGTCCGGACGATACGTGTTAGTTGACGCTTGTCGATTTTCTTGCGGCAGGCGACGCAAGTGCGGTGTGGAACATGTTTCCAGCGTCGTCTGCCCACTTCTTACACCTCGTAGAAAGTGAGAAATGCCATTACTTTATTATGGATGGGATTTCTCCTCAGAATTAAACTTCATCCTCGAGAAGATCATCAACATTATCGATGTCTTCCCAGTCACTTCGGCTTCGACTACCTTTGTGTTTGCGCTTAACGACAACTTCTCCAATTTGTTCATCGAATACAAGTTGTTTGCCTTTCGTACGGCTTTTTTCTGCTTCAGTTAGCTCAGCTTCGCGACTAGGTTGTACCACGATAACCTTTTTCTTCTTTAATTCCTTAGGTTCCTGAACCTGAACTAGCGAAACGCCTAAGTCATCGATCGCTGGAATTGCGACCTCTTCTGTCTCTTCAACTTCTGCTACTTCTTCATCCTCGGCCGTTTTCAACTCTTCTGAGACAGAATCAAGCTCTTCCGCAAGTTCCGCTTCGGTATCTTCTTCACTAATCTCTTCGAGCTGTTCGGGCAACACTGAATCTGGTTCTTCTTCGGTATCAGGCTGCTCGCCTTCATCTACCGATTCGATATCTTCTTCTACTTCATCAAGCTGTTCGATTTCCTCTATTGGTAACTCATAGCTGTTAGCGGCTTCTTTTACCTCTTCTAGTGCTTTTTGGCCAAATCCATCTAGCTCCAACAGGGATTTGTCACCCATTTCCAGTTTCAACAAGATATCGCCGAGGGTCATGATTTTGTTTTCCTCAAGCAGCCCCACGACCCGGGTAGACATATCTAGCTCCGCAACGGGAACACCAAAGGCAACTTCAGGAATAAACTTAAGGGCTGCACTCCGCGCTTTGCGAATCTCATCATACGCAGCAGAGTTTGCAGCAACTATGCGACCTTCCACCCCGGATACAAGGCGGTTCAGCACCATATAGTCTTCCGATGTGATAGGCCTGTTAGCGGCTTTTTTAGCTAAAACCAATTCCGCTTGACTGATCAATTCTTTGTTCTTGGAAACGGCTGGGTCAGCATTAGGATCATCCAGATTAGATAATGATGCGTTGGCCGCTTCAGTCAAGCTCTTTATATCAATTCTCCAACCAGTTAATTTTGCAGCCAAGCGCGCATTTTGTCCCTCGCGCCCAATCGCCAAAGAAAGCTGGTCGTCCGGCACGATGACAATTGCGGTCTTTCCTTTTTCAGGATGGTCATCGAGAAATACCTGGGAAACTCTCGCTGGGCTCAGCGCCTTGGCGATAAAAGTTCGTTGGTCGGGATCCCACTCAATAACATCGATTTTCTCTTCATTTAACTCTCGGACAATACTCTGAATGCGTACGCCGCGCATACCAACGCAAGCACCTACAGGATCGATCCCTGGTTGCATGGCGACAACCGCCACTTTAGATCGTGCACCTGCTTCACGGGCAATACTTTTTATATCAACCTGCCCGTTATATATTTCTGGTACTTCAAGCTCGAGTAAGCGCCGTAACAAACTACGATGATTTCGACTTACAATGATTTGAGGTCCACGGCTTGTGCGCCTTACCTCAAGAACATATACGCGTATCTTATCGTGAGCCCGGTAGCGCTCGCCAGGAACCTGCTGGCTCCTTGGAAGAACCGCTTCAGTCCGCCCCAGTCCGATTGTTATATTTTGACCACTAACACTTTGAACGGTTCCATTAATAATCTCGCCCTCGCGAGCAGAAAAGTCCTCGTACAGTTTCTCCCTTTCTGCTTCACGAACGCGCTGTAAAATCACCTGTTTTGCCGTCTGGGCTGCGATTCGCCCAAAGTTTTCTGGTGTGCTAATTATCATGACAGTTTCGCCGAGCTCGGCGTCAGAATAACCAGCCCGTTTTGCGACACGTATCAACACCTCGGTTCGATTATCAATAATTGATTCGACCACTTCTTTTTCTGCATAAATAGTCGGTTCGCCCGTGCGCTGGTCAATCTCCACAGATACATCCTGAGAATTACTAACATTCGTATTACGACGATACGCAGAAACCAGGGCTGTTTTTAGTGCCTCAATGACGACCTCTTTCGGAAGGCCGCGTGCCTCACATATTTCATTGAAAGCCAACATGAATTCACTTTTCATTTGCTCTGACCAGTTACCTTGTACTTATATGTGAAGGTGGAAGCTTAAAACATTCCTGTAAAATATCGCATCTCCAAGGATGTCGCAGGCAATGCTTTTTATTCATTTCCACCTATCATTTATCTCCACTAGAAAACAAAAAAGTGGGGGATGCCCACTTTTGAACGCGCTATTGTGACTCATTGTTGCTGCCAAATGTTGCTTTACCAACAACAAGTACATTATAGCACGTGCCATTACGCCAAGCAATAATGGCCCCGGATTTTTAGCGAACAATTTGTCCCAAATGACTTTAGCCAGGAACTCATTGCTGCGACCTAAAACTCTGTATAGATAGGTCATCTCCGAACAGTTAATGTTGTTAAGAGCGAATCGATAATAAATCTATCTGGCTGACACTCGAAGGCTTGACTTGCATCCTAGCTGCAATTACAATCCGCTCAAGTAAACTTGGTGCTAGGCATCTCTTGCAGTAATTGGTCAAAATTGTTTAATTCAGGTGAACAGCCACCAACGGTACCGCCTAATCAAGTGAGTTATCTATTTCAGTATGTAGCCGGTGCTGGAGGAGTTGAGAATGGATCTTTTTGCTAAATGCGATGAATATACAGCCGCTAGGGAGGCAATTGATGCGGGTTTATACCCATATTTTATTCCTCTTGATGATACGGAAGGGACTGAGGTAACCGTTAATGGTCGCAAGATCATCATGATCGGCTCCAATAATTACCTCGGCCTTACAACACATCCAAAAGTGCGCGCGGCGGCAATAGAAGGAGTCGAACGATATGGCACCAGCTGTACAGGTTCACGCTTCCTCAATGGCACCCTGCGACTTCACCAGGAATTGGAGCAACGGCTAGCCAATTATGTGGGTAAAGAAGCGGCCCTGGTTTTTAGTACCGGAATGCAAGTTAATCTGGGCGTGATTTCTGCTATCGTTGGCCCTGATGATTATGTGATTATCGACAAAGATAACCATGCTAGCATCGTTGATGGCTGCCGTTTGAGTTTGGGTATCATGAAGCGATTTAGACATGGAGACTTGAATCACCTGGAACACATCTTAAAAAAGCTTCCTGCTGATGCTGGAAAGCTAGTCATAGTAGATGGTGTATTTAGTATGGGTGGCGATATAACGAATCTGCCAGAGTTGGTTCCCTTGTGCCAACGTTATGGCGCGCGAATTTATGTTGATGATGCGCATTCCCTCGGTGTTTTAGGCAACGGCCGGGGAACAGCAGCCCATTTTGGATTGACCGATGAAGTTGATCTTATCATGGGTACATTTAGCAAATCATTTGCCTCTATTGGCGGTTTTATCGCCGGCGATGCCAATATCCTGCACTTCATTCAGCACCACGCCCGTCCGCTGATCTTTAGCGCTAGCCTGCCTGCTCCAAATGTGATGACTGTCATGGCTGCTCTAGATATTATGGAGTCGGAGCCGCAACACGTAGAACAGTTATGGGACAATGGCAATAAAATGCTCAAAGGCCTTAAAGGTCTGGGTTTTGATACGGGTAATACGCAGACCCCGATAATTCCGGTAATTATTGGCGAGAATGAGCCTACTTTCCTTACTTGGCGGGTGTTGTTTGAGCGGGGTTTATATACGAACCCAGTCGTATCTCCCGGTGTCCCCCAAGGACAATCGCTGTTACGGACCAGTTATATGGCTACTCATACAGAAGAACAGTTAGATTGTGCGCTAGATATAATGTCCGATGTTGGTAAACAACTAGGCCTAATAACCTGAGCATATAAAGCGCTTGCTGCCTCGTTCTTGATTTGCCTTTTGCCGGATCGATTAAGATTCGGCTTTTTTTGGAGCCTAGGGGAACCAAATCGAATCTTCGTTCGTCATCAATATGGCTGTTATTGGGCCAATTAAATCTCTAGAACCAATTTATCTGCTTATCTGACGATAGCGTTTGGGGTCCGTTGCCAAAGCGTTTGCTGAGCATAAAGCAAACAAACGAACAGAAGATTACAGTGTGTTGACAGGATTTAGGTGATTAGATTTTCCTCTGTATTTTTCGAATCGTTTATGAATATGGATGGTCTACCTAGCTGAAGTTCTATTTTGATCCATTCTATGAATTTATGTCAACTATTTTATTCGATTATAGCTAGCAAATAATTTCCTATTAAAAAAAATTATGATAAGCGACGAACCCACAAGACCGGTCAGATACGTATATCAAAAGCCTGAAAAGCCTCGACGTCGTGGATGTGGCTGCTTTACTAGCTTATTTCTCGGTGGGCTACTCTTGCTAACAGTGATTGTGTTCCTGGGTGCTTCAGCCGTCGGTCTCCTTCTCTATAGCGGGTTGTCGACCGAGATTGAAGATGGTATCAGCGCCCTAGATTCTGCGCGGGATCGAGAGACGTTCGAAACGACACGGATTACCGATCGGAATGGCCATTTACTATGGGAGATTTTTGGTGAAGGCAAGCGAACCCAGGTCCCTCTACAGCAAATCCCTCCTGAACTAATTAGGGCCACCATCGCCACAGAGGATGACACATTTTATGAGAATATTGGTCTCGATGCGCCATCACTCGTGGCCGCATTGGTCGCTAATTTGCGCAATCCCGATGATCGGCCGCAAGGGGCTAGTACGATCACTCAGCAACTCGTACGCCACATCGCCTTTGAATATGAGGAGCGAGCGACCGTGAGTTACAGCCGCAAGGCCAAAGAAGCCATATTGGCTTGGTTAATGAACAAAAAATATAGTAAAGATGACATCTTAGAGATGTACTTGAACGAGATCTACTATGGAAATCTTTCCTATGGTGTTGAAGCAGCGGCTCAAACCTATTTTGACAAACCAGTAGGCAACCTATCTTTGGCTGAATCCAGCTTACTGGCGGCATTGCCGCAAAGCCCAGTTGAGCTAGATCCACTAAACAATCTCGAGGGGGCTAAACAACGTCAATGGCTCGTCCTTAACCTCATGGTTCAGGAAGATTACCTGACCCAGGCGGAGGCGGAAGCTGCCTACCTAGATCAACTTGAATTCGCTACTCAAGAAGTTAGCTTGCAAGCGCCACATTTTTCCGTATACGTTCGCCAACTGCTGGAAGAGCAGTTTGGTCCAGAGATGGTTGCCAACGGAGGGTTACGGGTAAAAACTTCTATTGACCTGGAATACCAGCGTTTGGCCGAGTATCTAGCCAGGCAACATGTATCTGAGATTGGCGATGAGCATAATATGAATAATGCATCGCTAGTGGCTCTTAAACCGGGAACGGGTGAAATTCTGGCGATGTTGGGTAGCTTAGATTATCGGAACGAAGCTATCGATGGTAATGTAAATGTTGCTCTAAGTCCTCAGCAGCCAGGAAGTGCTATCAAACCGGTAACTTATGCGGCCGCCTTGTCGCCAGAAAAGGAAACGGGCAGGCCACTCTGGTCAGCGGCTGATATCCTGTGGGATGTGCCGGTTGACTATCAGCAGTTTGACGGTTCAATCTATTCTCCGGTCAACTACGATAGGCGATTTCATGGACCGGTTCGCTTAAGAGATGCCCTGGCGAATAGTTACAATGTTCCGGCAGTCCTCCTGCTACAAGACATTGGCATATCGAAATTGATCGACCTTGCTGGTCAAATGGGCATAGCATCATTCCAAGAGAACCCAGAACGGTACGGCCTATCCCTTACATTAGGTGGGGGTGAAGTAACACCCTTGGAACTGACGACTGCTTACAGTACCCTGGCAAATCAAGGTTACTATATTCCGCCGGCAGCGATTCTTAGTGTCGAAAATAGCAGCGGCGAGGTGTTGTTTGAATATCAACCCCCGGTGCCAGAGCCGGTGCTCGACCAGCGTGTAGCCTATCTGATTAGCAATATCCTAGATGATGACAATGCGCGAATTCCGGCGATGGGCCGAAATAACCCCCTGAATTTGCCTTTTCCGGCGGCCGCTAAAACCGGTACAACGAATAATTTTCGTGACAATTGGACAATGGGTTACACACCCGGTTTAGCAGTCGGTGTATGGACGGGAAATACCGATAACAGTGAGATGATAAACGTCAGTGGCCTAACAGGGGCTGCGCCGTTGTGGTCCGATTTTATGCAATCAGTTTACGGTAACTATGATCTTTTGGCCGTGTTAGATAGTGAAGGTAGTCGACCCCCAACTGAATTTGTCGCCCCACCAGGCCTGGAGCAAAAGGATATCTGTGATTTGCATTCTGTTACAAAAGGAGCGCTAGATTGTAACAGACTGGGAAAGGAATGGATTCTCACTGAAGAGAGCCCGAGCGAACCATCCTCGGACTCACAGTCTGTTACTTGGACTGAGCTAGATCCGGCCGTTTGGCGAGTGCCTGCGGTAAATTTACCACCTTTACCGGATGACCTGAAGATATTAGTAGGGGAGGAACCGTTCCCCCCACAATCATTCTGTCATTTTCCAGATGGAACAGCGATCGAGGCGCTTCCGGCCGATGCTGTGGCCTCGCTTTTTTTATCCCCGCCACGTAATCCAGAAAGCCTCAAATCTGCACACGAATGGGCATCTGAGAATAATTTGGCTATTCTGCCAGCCGAGCTGTGTTCCGACGAGTTGCTTGCCGCGGCTGGAGATCCAAATATTCCGGCCGTCTGGCGAATTGTTAGCCCGAAAGGAGGCGATACCGTAAGCGGTTTAGTGCCTATCGTCGGCACAGCGGATTTCGACCCTGAGCGGGTACAGTTTTATAAAATTGAGCTGGGCAGGGGCGATCCGGCAGCGCCTGAATGGGTCACTCTAGGCAGTACGAGTGACAAACCCGTGGTTAATGGCACTTTAGAGATGCTCCATGCGGATGCACTGCCCCCGGGCGACTATTTACTCCGTCTTATCGTCGTCCAATGGGATGGAAACTATGTGGGTGAGCCGCATACGATTCCTCTAATAATCGACCACTGATATATACTGTTGCTGATCCAGGTCAAAAACAGAAGGCTTGGGTCAACGAGAATAACACGTCTCGCTCGAGTTCTTTTTCCCTTTTTACGAAAGTTAATCTGGGTTCTTAGTCTCCGACAACTCATCATTTGAATAGTGACTAAACCTGGGCGATAATTCGATAACCGATCCTAATCTTCTGGATTAGTTGAATCTCCTTGGGCAATTGTCAGCAGTCAAAATATGGGATAACTATGGCTAATTATTTTATTACTATTGCTGGAAACATAGGTGTTGGTAAGTCCACCCTTACAGGTTTACTAGCCGAGCACCTTGATTGGGAACCCGTGTACGAGGCGTTCACAGAAAACCCGTATTTAGCCGATTTTTATCAAGATATGAATCGCTGGAGTTTTCATTCGCAAGTATTCTTTCTTTCACGGCGTCTGCAACAACATCATGATTTGCTCCAGAAAAGAACCTCAGTGATTCAAGACCGTAGCGTATACGAAGACGCAGAGATATTTGCTCAGAATCTCCATCGTCAAGGGCACATGAGTGCTCGTGACTGGCAATGTTATCAGGAACTGTATAAAACATTGGCCACCCTGCTCCGTCCTCCGGATTTAGTCGTATATCTGAAAGCTTCGGTTCCTTCATTGCGCCGGCGGATTTCTGATCGCGGACGGGCTTACGAAAGAGAAATTGGTGATACTTATCTAGCCCAACTGAATGAACTATATGACCTTTGGGCGTCACGATTCCGCCTTTGTCCTCTTCTAACTGTCGATACCGAAAATCTGAACTATGTCCAGTACGAGGCGCATCTGGAACAGATATGGCAGCGGATAGAGGATCGCCTACAGGGACAAGAATATTTGACGCTTAAATAATGCATTCCTCAATCGACACGCACATTATTTCTCCACAGAACTTTTAGCGAAGCTTTCCCATAAATTTCCAGATTCATTTTAGTTGTAGTCTATTGTGGGTTCAAAATGAGGCTTGACATTCCAATGTGGATTGATTATAATATGCTTATTACCCGGTTAAGTGGGTTATCGGAATAAACGGGTTAAGCGATTTTAGCGGGAGAGACGAATATGCCAGCACCAGTTCAAGAAGTATTGGTTAGACCAACAACGACAAGCATTCGCATTAGTTTGGAACCGACCATAAATATTTTCCATAGCCTCCTGCTTTTGGCCAAAACAGACGAAGTCACAGGGTTTAGCGATTGGGTGAGTGAGACTATCTTGTCGATGTCCACCATAGAACGCAGGCGGCATAATTTGGTCATGATCGGTTTTTTCTTCGCTGTTCAACCTGATCGTAGCTGGCCTTCCTTTCCGACTTATATCGATCACCTGGAATCGTTAGCGCCACTGGCATTCCGCGACAAGTTGATGAACGCTTATCTGCGTCTCCCATGTCAAGGAGAAATTAATGAAACGATCTACGAAGATGTCGAGGCTATCTTGACTTCAACAGATACATTTCTTGATTTTCTGAGCCAACGATTTTCGGCCGAATACGTCGATCCGGAACTAGAAACTCAGGCTTATGCTTATATTTCAGATCCCTCATCCATGCAGTCGATGGCGGTAACCCATTTGAGGCATATGTGGGACAAATATATGTCGAATGAATGGAGGCAGGTCAAACCGATGTTGCAGGATGCTGTAACTGCTTTCAGGCAGGTTGACTTTGACCAGATGAGTCAAATTGAAGCGGCCGAATATATCACTGGGCAATCAATCGGCGAAGGGAAACTGCAGCATATGCTGGAAAATGCAGAAAGTTTAATTTTTGTCCCTTCCGCCCACGTTGGTCCTTACTTGAGTAAGTTCAGTCATGGAAATGTATTCGGCATTTTATTTGGGGCCCGGTTGCCAGAAGGGATCGAATATTATGCGCCTGATCTGAGCCGCGCCGAAATTCTGGTTCGATTGGGCGCCTTGGCAGACGATACCCGCTTGCGGATATTAAGATTGATTTCTGAAGATGGTGAACAGCGTTCTAAGGACATCATGCGCGAATTGGAGCTGAGTCAATCGGCCGCTTCTCGTCACCTTAAACAGCTGAGTGCAACGGGCTACTTGACCGAAAGACGGTGTGAGGGAGCGAAATGTTACGATATCAATGACGGGCGTGTAGACAGCACATTACGGGCATTATCGGCTTATCTTCATGGCCTGTAACTTTCGGAGCCATCGTCATTAATTGGCGAGTTGGCTCCGCCAGTTAAAGCTAATGCTTTTTCAATAGTTCCACGGTCGGAGATTTATTCCACCAAGTAACGACTAACAAAGTTGAATCAATAGTGATTTTACGAGCTAACTCACCCGTAGCAGGGGAGAACTTGGGAGATGCAGATAACCTTCTCTTCATCAATCAAGGGGCGTCCGTTTTCACAAGCTAGAGAAAGGAGATACACATGACCGAAAAAAAAGATATCTATGCCCAAATTGAAGAATTATTACGATCTCTTGCCTCTTTCTATAGCGAAGGAGTCACCGAACATCAATATAAACTTCAAGCACCCAGTCATTGGTTTGCGCTAAATAATGTCCGCGCTTACGAGCCAGAATCGGTAACGATCTCCCAAATCCACCAACAATATCCCTTTACGGCTAAAAAGCGCCAATCCGAAAACTATGCCGCTCTAGCGGATGCGGGTCTGCTGAGCGCACCTGATACGGATACTTATCGCCTAACCGAAGACGGCCGTCGACTTATCGAGGGATTTTTTCAGGCAGCTCATGAGGGCCTTAACTCGCCTGAAAGCCCCAGCCCAGTTGGCGCATTTTCAAACAAAAAAATGGAACGGCTGGCTAGCCTGTTGGACCAGCTCGTAGAGGCAGCTCTTGATGCGCCGGAACCGAGTGAAAAACTAGCTCTGAACGCGAGCCGATGGACAGATCCAGGCGAGAACGCCTCAAATGTGGTTAAGATTGATCAATATGTGACGGACCTGCTACGATTTCATGGCGATGCTCAAATTGCTGCCTGGAGAAAACTTGATATAGATGGACGAACTTGGGAGACGTTTACCCAAGTTGAGCAGGGCGAAGCAAAAACTGCTTTGGCACTCGAAGAACGTTTAGACTACCGGGGATATAGTGAACGTGATTATGCTGCATCCTTAACTGCCTTGGGGGAATTTGGCTGGATAAAAGAAGTCGATAATGAATGGCAACTCACTTCTAAAGGCAAGCAGATCAAACAAGAGGTCGAAAATGAGACTGATCGAATCTACTTTGCGAGTTGGAATGATCTAAATGATGCTGAACTTACTGAGTTAGCCAAACTACTTGATGAAGTCAACAAGAATTTACGAATTGAAGGGACGGTAATTTCTTGGAATCTGGCTACAAAACTTGGCCAGGCCATTCCTTCTGTTGCCAATGATGTCGTCCAGCCGCTGTTTGAAGAATATTTCGCTAAACCTGCTACCTTTTTCCCTGTGCTAATGGCTTCAGGCAAATCACCCGAATCCTATTCAGCTAAAGATCATCGCCAAAGGTTCCCATATATGAATCCTGATCGCGTCAACCAGGTTCTCGCAGAGGCTGCCGAATCAGGAATACTGACAACCTCCAATGGTGGTTACGTCGTAAGTAACAAAGGCAAGAAGGCCATCGAAACGGTCAACGATGTATCTACAGTCGCTTGGACGAAATTGATCCGCTTTTGGCTGAAGATTCCCAGGCATTATCTGAATTACTTCACAAGTTAGTCGAGGCAAGTCTGGAAGCAACCGAACCGGCAAGCAAATGGAGCATATCCAACATGCACAATTGCCATCCGGAAAAATCTTACAGTTCATTAGCTCAGATTGATCAATATCTGGATGACCTAAATGCTTTTAGGGACGATGTTCATATTGCTGCCTGGCAGCCCTACGAGATTGACGGTCGGAGTTGGGAAACATTTACGTTTGTATGGCGTGGTGAAGTCTCCAGCGCCGCGGAACTAGTCGAGCGATTGCCATTCCGAGGATATGAAGAGGCAGACTACACTCAATCACTAGAACTCTTAACTGAGCTAGGCTGGTTAAAGAAATCTGACGATCATTATAAGTTAACAAAAAAGGGCCAAGCTGTTCGCAAAAAGGCAGAAGAAACGACTGATCGTTATTTCTTCGCTCCTTGGGATCAACTAAGCAGTTCGGAGACGTTTCGTCTACGAACACTTTTGACCCGAACGAGACTTCGCTTAGAAAGTTTGGCGGAAGAACAACAAACGGAAGTTGTATCGACTTTGTAGGAAAATTCGTTATTGTGGCGAATTGGCTACGTATTCAGATCAAAAAGTTTTCCGTTTTAGAGAGGAAGCACATGAGTTCCAAGTGCAGTTGTTACAAGGATATTGAATATAACACATCCATTCCGGTTCCTGTTGCTTGGGAACGGCAGACAAGTATGAGGATGGAAGCGACGGGTAACCAGTCTGTCCTGTTCCATTTTGTGTGCCGCTGGACCTGTTCTCGATGCTGGAAAAGAGCTCTAGTCTTGAGCCGCTCACTGGATCGTTTAAAAATACGAGATATTGCCATGGTAATGGTGGGCCCAAGCCAGCAAATCAGGGAAGCTGACCGATTTGCCAATGCTCTCCGACTACCGGTAACTCTTCTTGCCGACGATTGGCATTCATTGGGTCGTGCTTATGCCCTATCAAGTCAAGAAGAGTATCAACACGGTGAATCACTCGTGCTCGTGGATAAATACGGGATGGTTCGATACCGGGAAAATACGCCAGGACAGGGTAGTATCATCCGTTTAGCCGAATTTATTAATTCCATGGACTGCCTGTCTAGGAAACAATCAGGTCGGACTTCGGCCGATGTTTATCTGGGGCGCTGCCTGGTGAATTGAGGCTGGCACTATCCATTAGTTTTCGTTTTATTACAACCGATCCATAGCCCTCCCATAATCCCGAGTTCTGTTCCAAGCGTCCTAAAATCAGGCTGCCGTTTCAGGGGCTGCCGGGTATTTACACCACTAGCGCCCTGTAGGTATAAGATAGTTCTAAAGCTCAGGATAACCTGCTCAATTTAACCCAATCCTCAGTTGATCCACATTAATTTCTCGCGCATTTGTCGTTAATCAACGAATGCCCGCGAGAAATCTCTCCGTGACCAAGCTCTTTCTCAAGCAAGGTGCCAAGAGTCCAGTCAAGTGATGAATGTCACCCAAAATTAGTGATAAAGATCATGTTTATAAATAGTATAAGAGCGTTATTCTTATATCTAAACACAGATTTTGACGCACCTAAATTTTATTTATCACTGACTTATGGTTGAAGCCGCCGCATCATTAATCTTATTGCTTCTTATCGCTGGCCTGGGTATTTGGTTAATCTGGCCCCAATCCGGTCTATTTTGGCGATGGCAACGAACTCGCAAAATGACTCGTCGTATTTTGCGAGAAGATGCCTTGAAGCACATTCATCGATGTGAAAGATACGGTCGTCGACCAAGCATCGAAAGCCTAGCGGGGGCGCTGCAAATTAGCGTTGATCGCTCTGCAAGCCTCTTGTCCGAGTTACAAGCTGCAGGCTTTGTATTATTTGAGGGCGATGACTTTGAATTAGCACCCCGTGGTCATAGTTATGCTTTGCACATCCTTCGTGCCCATCGACTTTGGGAGCGGTATCTGGCCGATGAAACGGGCTATGCTCGAGAAGACTGGCATGAGCAAGCTGAGGATGTAGAACATTTCTTGTCGCCAGAAGATGCCGAGGCACTGGCAGCCGAGCTTGGTTATCCGACACATGATCCCCATGGCGACCCAATTCCTACTGCAGCCGGCGATATGGTACCCCATGGCGGTAAACCATTAACCGAAGCGAAACTACACCAACCAGTGCGTATCGTGCACCTTGAAGATGAGCCAGAGACGGTTTATGCTCAACTTGTTGCTGAAGGACTTAGCCTGGGAATGGAAGCCAGTCTCCTGGAAATTTCTTCACTGCGGATACGGTTTTGGGCTAACGGAGATGAACATATTCTCGCTCCTGTCGTTGCTGCCAGTATATCTGTTGTGCCTATGCCAGAAGTGGGTATAGGGGCAGAAGCCCATCATGAGTGGCTTTCAGATCTACATTTAGGCGAGCGAGGAGAAGTAATGGCTATTTCTCAGTCTAGTCGAGGCACTGAACGAAGAAGATTTCTTGATCTCGGCATTCTCCCTGGAACGATTATTACAGCCGAAATTGCCAGCCCGGGTGGTGATCCCACGGCCTATCGCATTCGGGATGCTTTAATTGCCTTGCGTAGTGAGCAAGCCGATTTGATACGGATACGTAAATTATCGGCCGAAATCGGATGACACGTAAGAAATCTAAGGTAGGACACTAAGACCACATAATGAGTTCAGCAAAGGATCCTAAGAAAGAATTAGCCAGTGCTTGCCAGACATGTCCCGCTCATAATGCCAGCGTTATGCAGTCACTGGGCATAGACATGGAAAATAGTGATTATGTGATCGCCTTAGCAGGCAATCCCAACACTGGAAAAAGCACAGTTTTTAATTCGCTGACCGGTTTAAGACAACACACTGGAAATTGGCCTGGCAAGACTGTTGGGCGGGCTGAAGGTGGGTTCAGTTTTGGCGATCATCGCTACAAGCTGGTGGACTTGCCCGGAACGTACTCATTACTTTCGACTAGCTACGATGAGGAAATTGCCCGAGATTTTATCCTCTTTGGCCGTCCTGACGTGACCGTGATCGTCGTGGATGGTACCCGCTTAGAACGAAATCTAAATTTAACCCTCCAAGTAATGGAGATAACAGATAGGGTCGTTGTCTGTTTGAATCTGATAGACGAAGTGTCGCGTCATGGAATGAAGATTGATGAACGGCGACTGGCTCGAGATCTAGGCGTTCCAGTTGTGCCGACGGCTGCTCGCCAGCGACAAGGGCTTGATAAACTAATGCAGGCAATTGACGATGTTGCCACAGGTCGGACAGTGTGCCGGCCTCATCGAATCAGAAGCGAATCTGTAGCCATTAAAAATGCTGTTGGCCAAATCACAGAGATGGTTGAAACCCTTTATCCCAATATGCCCAATGCTCGCTGGGTGGCCTTACGACTCTTGGATGGAGACTCGCAAATAGCGAATGCTTTCCGCAGGGGCGATTTCTCTTCCTATGGCCAACTGAGCAATGATAAAGCCAAGGGCAATCTAGATATTGAACTTAGAGCAGCCTGATGAGCAATAATTTAACCGTCACGGAACTACTGACCACGGCTGAAAAGTTGCGTTGGCAAATCGGGCCAGGATTCCACGAACAGTTGATGGAGGATATTTATGCAGATGCGGCCCGCATAGCCAGTCGTGCTGTGTCCAAACCCGAAGAAAAGCCACGCTTTGACCTCGATCGAACCATCGATCGCTTGGTCACGAGTCGCAAGTGGGGATTTCCTCTGATGATCATCTTATTTGCGGTCGTTTTTTGGATCACCATTGCGGGAGCAAATTATCCTTCGCAATGGCTGGCGACAGTTCTGCTAGACATAATCTACCCCTTTCTCAAGGAGCTGTCGGCCATGATTGGTTTACCCTGGTGGCTGGATGGATTGTTGTTAGATGGAATGTACTTGGCCACCGCTTGGGTTGTCAGTGTCATGTTACCGCCAATGATGATCTTTTTCCCTCTATTTACTCTTCTTGAGGATTTCGGTTATTTACCCCGTGTCGCCTTTAATTTGGATAATGTATTTAAACGCTCTGGCGCCCATGGAAAACAGGCGCTAAGTATGATGATGGGTTTTGGCTGTAATGCGGCCGGCGTTATATCAGCCCGGGTCATCGATAGTCCGCGAGAGCGATTGATCGCCATCATCACCAACAACTTTGCTCTTTGCAACGGGCGCTGGCCCACCCAGATCTTGGTGGCAACCATTTTTATTGGGGCCTTGGTTCCCACATATCTTGCCGGCCTGGCCTCAGCTTTAGCCGTCGTTGGTATTGCAGTACTTGGCGTTGTTCTGACCTTTATTGTATCAGCAGGATTATCACGCTCTGTATTACAGGGGGAAGTATCGACCTTCAGTTTAGAGTTACCACCCTACCGGCCGCCACAATTTTGGCAGACAATTTATACTTCGATCATTGATCGTACGATGTTTGTTCTGTGGCGGGCGATTATATTTGCAATGCCTGCCGGAGCGATCATCTGGCTCATAGCTAACGTCTCCATTGAGGGAATGACAATAGCCGAGTATATGGTGAACTTTTTAAATCCTCTGGGTTTGCTTATTGGACTAAATGGCATCATTCTTGTGGCCTTTATAGTCGCTATTCCAGCCAACGAGATTGTTATCCCGACCATTTTGATGCTTACTGTTTTGATGGCAGGGTTAACTGGCGAGGGAGCGGGAGCCGGGGTCATTTTTGAGGCGAATTCAGTGAGGGCGACCGAAACGATCCTGCGAGCAGGTGGCTGGACTATACTGACGGCCATTTGCCTTATGCTATTCAGCCTCATCCATAATCCTTGTAGTACAACCATATATACTGCCTACAAAGAAACCGGTAGCAAAAAGTGGACAGCATTGACAGCGTTAATGCCCTTAGCTCTAGGATTCCTCATAACCTTTGTCGTCGCCCAAGTGTGGCGCATCCTGTCAGGTCTGATGACATAGGTAACCTTGACCCTCAAATAAATTTGCCTAACATAATGGTATGAGCCGCTTTTTGAGAAATCAACCGGTGAGCGAGGCATCGTTTGAAACAGGCCCATCGGACGAAATTGAGCAGCCAATTTCTGCTGGAAATGACAAAAAAACGGGCGGCTGCAAACGCATTGTAAGCGGGTGCGCTCGCACCCTAATGCTGTTGGCAATTGGTGGGGCAGTATTAATTCTGATCGGGGTAATCGGAGTCTTTGCCAGTTATCTATATTTGAGTGACGAACTCGCTGGAGCAATCGATCAGGTTACCGCCTACCAGGGTCAAGGGCCCGGAGGTACGCCCAGGTTTTACGATAGACACGGCACCCTGCTTTTTGAGCTTAAAACTGCTGAAAAACGTCGTTGGTTAGACTACCAGGAGATTCCGGAACATTTAGTTGATGCCACCGTTGCCGTTGAGGATGATACCTTCTGGGCAAATCAAGGCTTTGATCCCGAAGCAATCGTTGCGGCTCTCATAAGCAACTACCGTAATCCCGGTGATCGACCAGCTGGAGCAAGCACGATAACGCAGCAGTTGGTGCGCCACATTGCCTTTAGCTACGAAGAGCGAGTAAGGCCCAGCTATGAAAGAAAAGTTCGAGAAGTTTTTCTGGCCTTCATCCTGACCCGAAGGCGCAATAAGCAGGACATCATGACGATGTACCTGAATGAGATTTACTACGGAAACCTGGCTTACGGTATTGAAGCAGCGGCTCAGACATACTTTGCCAAGCCCGCTTCGATATTAAGTTTGGCCGAGGCCGCTTTTTTGGCCGGCCTACCGCAAGCACCCTATGACCTGGATCCCTATAACAATTATGAGGCGGCCAAGAGTCGACAGGAGTTTGTGCTCAGTTTGATGGCTGAGGAAGGCTCCATTACATTCGAGACGGCGGAATCTGCCAAAGAAAAAGTAATCACCTTAGCACCTCTGATTCCAGTTGAGTACGATGCGGATACGGAATTACTTGAAGCTCCCCACTTTGTTCTCTATGTTCAAAACCAGCTAGAGAAGCGATATGGACCTGAAGCGTTAATCCGGGGTGGCTGGCAGATCCAAACTACCCTTGATCTAAATCTACAAAAATTCGCTGAGCAAGCAGCCAGAGAGTGGGTGGCTGCTCGAGCCGGGCAGCATGATGTAGACAACGCCTCCATCGTCGTCCTAAAACCCGGCACAGGGGAAATTCTGGCAATGGTAGGCAGCTTGAACTATTTTGATGATGAGATCGATGGTCAAGTCAATGTTTCCTTGCAACCTCGCCAACCGGGAAGCAGTATAAAACCTATCACTTACGCGGCCGCTATGGAACGTGGCTGGACGACTGGTGATGTAATCTGGGATGTGCCTATTGAATTGAATCAGGGGAACGGTCAGAAGCTAATACCGAAGAATTATGATAATCGTTATCATGGCCCGGTCCTTCTTCGTGATGCTTTGGCAAATAGCTACAACATTCCTCCAATACAGCTTATTCGAGATATTGGCATCCCATCTTTTATTAGTACCGGCCGAAAGATGGGTATCCAATCGTTGACTGAATCACCCGGTTATTACGGATTGGTACTAACGCTAGGTGGGGGCGAAGTGCCTTTGCTGGAGATGACTCATGCTTATGCCACCTTATCAAACATGGGGCAACGCCCGCATTTGACCGGACTACTTCAAATAACTGACAGTCGTGATCGCTTCGTCTATGAATTGCGCCAGGATCGCTTGCCTGCGGTGAATGCCGTGGATCCCCGTATCGCCTATATTATAACGGACATTCTAGACGATGATGCCGCCAGAGCACCCGCTATGGGGCGCAATAATTCTTTAGCTCTCCCTTTCCCGGCGGCTGCGAAAACCGGCACAACGAACGATTTCCGAGATAACTGGACATTGGGATATACCCCAGGGGTTGTCGTTGGAGTGTGGGTGGGCAATACTGACGGTCATCCGATGCGTAATTCCTCAGGTTTGCGTGGGGCTGCGCCGCTCTGGCGAACCATTATGGAGCATATTTACGCTGATGAGGCGATCAAAAACGAATTAACCAGTTGGGGCGTTGAGCCGGCTACTGAGTTTAACATGGTGCCGGGTATCAACGAGCAAGAAGTATGTGTGCCTCGTGGCACAGGCGGAGGAAGCTGCACCTCCAAACGAACCGATCTATTCTTGCATGGAGGCCCCATACATGGCGTCCAGCGGCTTGGTTATGTTCCGGATACAATTACTAATCCAGGCGCCTGGACACTAGCTGTAGCCCCGTTGTCGAATGCTGATGCTCAACAGGCCCAGCAACAACCCCAAGAAGCAGGCGTCCAAGCCCCAATTCAAACTGTTTGTGTAATAAATATGGCGCGTCCGCCTGCTAATGTATCCCGAATGCTGCTCCTGCCCGTACCACCGTTTTATCCTGACGAAATCAGAGCGCGTCGTTGGGCTCAACAAAATGGTTACCAAATGGCCCCATCCGTTGTTTGTCCTCAAAGTGTGGCTCGGACAGCCTTAGACCAGGGATCCTCGGCCGAGTCAGGCAACGACGCTCCGGCTCCCGTATCGGCCGAATGGCGGATTACCTCGCCATTACCTGGAGAACAAGTCACCGGCCTTGTGCCCATCATGGGGACGGCAAATTTTGACTCCTCGGAAGTACAATACTATAAATTGGAGATAGGTAGCGGCGTATCACCTAGTTCGTGGACAACATTTGGCACGACCCATAACCAAGGTGTTGTCAATGGGGTCTTGGAGAATTTGCAGGCCAATGCCTTACCCCCAGGCCAGTACGTTATCCGCCTGATCATTGTTGGTAATGACGGAAATTTCCCTAGCCCGTTTTCAGTCCCAATAACCATCGTGCCTTAGCAATTGTGAATAACTAATGCTTAGTGTTCGATGTTTATGTCTGAGAGGATCAATATTGAAATTTGTATGTGGCTGGGAAATTTATGAAGAAAGTTCCAAATACAAAAGTGCTCTGAGGAGGTAAACTACTCACAGGTTTATATTCAAAGAAACCGCCAGAATCATTGATCATAGGTGCGGAGGGTTCGCCTTCGCCAAATAACATTCTTACTTCGACCTCTTCTTCTAATGAACCCTGGTGAGTGAGACGAAAATCGCCTGAATGGCCTCCATCTTCGATATAAATGGCTTCGGCCGCGCCTGTGTTTTCCCAGCCTGTTGGAATACCGTTTATTACGTGATCATCAAAGCTGGGGTTTTGTAGCTTGACTGGTTCCGCATTCGGATTGGGAACTTCACTGATTGGACCTTCAGTGGGCGGTGGTTTGCTTTTTGGGATAGGCACTGCAGGGGTTGGCTCCTTTGGTGGATTGGTTGGTATCGATTCAGGTAATGTCTCACTGTCCAGGGACCTTGTTTCAGTAGGTGTTGCTGGGGAGCCCAGAGGCGTACACCCAACAATGATAATCAATATCGTCCGTATAGCGACATATTTGATCTTCAACACCGATATCCTCAGGCACACGGTCTTTTGATCCTCATGAACCCATGGTGTCTTCTAGCCGCCTATCACTTACATATATAGGGGGTAAAGTGCATAGAACAACATGAACATGGCTCTCAGGTATCTTCGTATTATTGCTGGCTATTCCTGGGGCGTTGGGGCTTGACGATGTTGAGATCCATTCAAGACCTTTTAGCTTCCAGCCCATCTTCCACTTCGTCAAGAATCGCGAAGCTTAGCACCCAATTGTCTTTCAAGTTGCTTGACAATCCTTTGCCTGTTTTTCCGTACAACTCTATCTGTAAGGGTTTTAC
>PVMK01128781.1_pt1 | contig 36235 bp, 35 predicted proteins | sample 1853481 | NCBI WGS metagenome assembly PVMK01 (sample SAMN08533507, study PRJNA380276) | Marine sediment metagenome, whole genome shotgun sequencing project. | reverse complement strand
TGATGCAACGAGTTGAGCAAATTTCTGGGCCGGTGTCATCCACCCGAGCGTCTGACGAGGACGAGTATTGAGCTCGTGGGCGATTCGATTGAGCTGATAGTTGCTGACGGTCGACAGGTCGGTACCTTTGGGCAGGTACTGGCGCAGTAGACCGTTGGTGTTCTCGTTGGTGCCACGTTGCCAAGGGCTGCGCGGATCACAGAAGTACACCGGCACTCCTGTGGCCACGGTGAAACGGACGTGTTCGGCCATCTCGGTTCCCTGATCCCACGTCAGGGACTTCTTGAGCGCTTGCGGTAGATGGGTGATCTTACGTGTGATGGCTTTGCGCACGGTGTGAGCCGCGCGGCCGTGAGGCAGCCGGACCAGCATCACGAAGCGGGTAGTGCGTTCGACCAAGGTGCCCACTTGGCTCTTGGCGTCCTTGCCGATGATGAGGTCGCCCTCCCAATGACCGGGTACAGCGCGGTCCTCGATTTCGGCAGGGCGTTCGCTGATCAGCACCATATCGGGGATTCGAACGGGGGTTTTGCGTTCGCGGTTTGTGGGTCGTCGCTGCGCTCGACCTGTGCGTAAGGCTTTGCGTAGCTCGGCTCGAAGTCCTCCTCGCCCTTGCAGATACAAACACTGATAGATGGTTTCGTGAGACACGCGCTTGTGCGGCTCAGCGTAGCGCTGATGCAGGTGCGCCGCGATCTGCTGCGGGGACCATCGACGCCTTAGTTTGTGCGCTACCCAGCGGGCGAGCTTGTGATCGGCCACCAGCTTGCGAACCTTGGGTCGTCTGGCTCTGCGTCGGGCTACCCGCTCGGCGCCGACGGCCCGATAGCGGTGCGCACCGCCGTTTCGACCTACCTCCCGACTCACCGTGCTGGTCGGCCTTCCCAACTGTCTGCCGATCTCAGCAAAGCTGTGGCCTCCCGCCAAGCCCCTCGAGATCCGCTCCCGCTCTTCCAAACACAAACGTGCTCCAGGCATGTCCTGCGCCTTCCGCTAAGGGTCTGACTTCTATACAAAACCCAATGGCGTTGCATTGACCCCCTGAAGACAACCGCTCCCCCCCCGCGAACCGCGTAATCACGGGAGGTTACGAGGCACACCGCGCAAACGCAGCGCCGTCTCGGTTTGCGCGGTGTGCCTCGTAACTGCCTGAAATCAAGGCGGTTATGAGGGGCTTGCGTGTCCCCTTGTTGCTGTTATGCGGTTTGCGTGAGGCTTTATCGTCGGACTTTTGCGAAGCTTGGTGTTTTGGCGGGGGCGGGGGCGCTGGTTCTGCCGGGGTGCACGGGCTCTCCACCAGCTCGAAGTGATGCTGCGCGGCTCTCTCCCCACGAGCGCGTGATGTTCGAGCGGTTCGCGGAGGTCTACATCCCAACGGAGGGCACGACCCTGAAGCCGTTCTCGGAAGTTCCCTACCTCGACAACATCGACCGAGTCTTCACCTTTCTCGACGCCCCAACGCTCGATGAAGTTCACACAGGCATGAAGCTCTTCGACTACGGATCGGTCATCGTGGGCCTCCACTTCGCCCGCTTTTCCAACCTCCACGCGCAAGACAGGCTCGACTACATCCACAAATGGGACGATGGCGGCGAAACGCAACGCGCGATCGTCGGCTTGATCAAGAAGCTCGTCGCCCTGGGGTACTGGCAAGACGTCGAGGCCGCGCGCCGCGTTGGTTATCAAGGCCCCGTATCCGATGAGGCGAAAATCTTGAGCCTCGGAAACGCACCGATGCCGGTTGCATTGGCGAGCGCGAGTGAGTCACCGTGACGGAGCCATCGCTCAACACCGTCCCACCGCTCCCGGTCCTGAGGGTCCAACAGGCTGCGGACATTCCAGATCGGGGACTCAAGCTCGAAGCCGATGCGGTCGTGATCGGGTCTGGAGCCAGTGGCGCCGTCGCGGCCTACGAGCTCAGCCGCAGTGGCGCGAAGGTGATCGTGCTCGAGGCGGGTCCTTACCTGAAGTCGGAGCACTTCACCGAGCGCCTGATCGAGTCTTTTGAGACCATGTACGAGGAAGGAGGCAACCAAACCAACAAGAGCGGCGACTTGGTGGTGCTCCAGGGTGCGTGCGTCGGCGGATCAACTGTCGTCAACGCCGCTGTGTGTTTTCGAGCGCCGGACAAGGTGCTCGAAGGCTGGGGCGTGAACCACGGCCTCGACAATCTATCGCCTGAAGCAATCGCTCCCTACTTCGAGAAGATCGAGAGAAACCTTCACATCCATCCGAACAGTCCGCACGAAGTCAATCTCAACGGCCGGCTGATCGCCGAAGGCGCCAAGAAGGTCGGCATCCCTGCCGGGCCTGCTCCCAGGAACACCAAGCACTGCGCACTGACTGGCCACTGTATCGCCGGCTGCAAAACCGATCGCAAGCAGTCGATGCTCGTGACGTACCTCCCATGGGCCAGCGAGCTCGGCGCAACGATTCTGAGCGGCACCCGCGCAGAGAGCTTCGAGGTCAGCAACGGGCGCGTTACCCAGGTCAACGCGATTGCGAGCGACGCAAGCGGCGCATCGAAGCCCGTCGAAGTCAAAGCGGGCCTGGTGATCGTCGCCGCAGGCGCGGTGCAGACGCCGCTGCTCTTTCAGAAGAACGCGATAGGCAACAGCAGTGGGCTCATCGGCCACAACTTCGCGTGCCACCCGTCGACCGCAATGGTCGCCGAGCACGAAGACGACATCTACGCATCGCTTGGCGCCACCATCTCGACGTATGCGGGAGACATCGAAGACCCGAAAGAAGGAAGCTACCTGATCGAGGCAGGTTCCATGGGCCCGATGTCGATCACGACGGCCTCGGGGGGCGGCATCGGGCTCGAATACACGGACTTCATCCAAAAGAGCAAGAAGTTCCTGACGGCGGTGACCCTCATCCACGACCACAACGTCGGACGTGTCTACATGGAGAACGGGCGTAAGCGCATCGACTACGATCTCGACGATCGAGACTTCCCAAGCCTCCAGGAGGTATTGCGCGCCACCTCGAAAATTTACTTCGCCGCAGGCGCCAAGCGCGTGTTCCTACCGACGACGCGACGCACGGTGATCGAAAGCGCCGACCAGGTCGACTCGGTCATCAACTCGCTCGAAAACGGAAAGCACCGATACAAGCTCGTTTCGTACCACCCGCAGGGAACGATGCGCATGGGCAAAGACCCCAAGAAGAGCGTCGTCGATCCTGACGGCCGGATGCACGATCTCGACAACGTATACGTCGTCGACGCCAGCTTGTTCCCGACGACCCTGCTCGTGAACCCTCAGGAAACGGTGTATGCGATGGCAAGCTATCTGTCGGATCGGATGCTGGCCAGGGGATAACCGGGGCGAGTGTCAGCGGTGGCGCCGGCGTCGGCTATTTGGTGGCCTTAGCCTTCATGAAGCACCAGAAGCCGCTGTCGGCTTTGGCGAGGCGCCAGCCCTCTTCGCCAAGGCCGCTGAATTGTGCGCTCATGGCGTCGGCGGCCTTCTTGCTGGTTCGTTCGCTTTGATGGACGCACTTGTATTCGTATTGGTGCGCTTGGTGCCAGCCATGACCCTTACCGGTGCAGTGCGGACATGCTTTGGCCTGGCCGCACGTCGCGCACTGAGAAGACGCGGCTTCGTTTTGCGATTGGACGCGAGCGCCGCCGAGCGCGAGCCACATGATGCCAGCGGTCAGAACAGAAGCGAGAAGAGCAAGACGCATGATTCCTCCTTGGGTGAACGACGAGGCTAGCACGGAGGATCAGCACGTGGAAAAAGCCGCCTTGGCCGCCTCGATGAACGCCCCCACCAAACCGGGGTCTTTTCGCCCGGGTTCCGACTCCACCCCCGATGCGACGTCCACACGGAATGGATTCACCGCCTCGATCGCCTGCGCAACATTCTTCGGACTGAGCCCGCCGGCCAGGGTTAGCTTCCGCTCTCGGGCTACCTCGGCTGCGATGGCCCAATTGAAGGTTCGTCCCGTTCCCCCCAGGAAGCCCGGGGACACTGGCGTCGAGCAGTAGATGCTCGCCGGGATAGCTTCGAGCGAGGTCGATCGCTGAACGGTCCTTCACACCGATCGCCTTGTAAGCCCGCGGCAAGAGCCCACCGACTTGCTCCGGGGTCTCATCTCCGTGCAGCTGCGCCCACTCGATCCCCGTTTCCGTCAGGATCTCGCGGATCTGCGCCACGCTAGAATCAACGAAAACCCCGACCACCTGGACGCGGTCCCCAGCAACCTCGACGATGGCCTTGGCCATATCGACATCGGTGCTTCTCGGCGAACGGCGCCAGAAGTTGAGACCGATCACATCGGCGCCCGCCTCGATACAACGCAGCGCGTCGTCGACAGTGGTCAACCCGCAGATTTTGACCTCGGCCATGGCCCAACGATGGGCCGCAAATGACGGATCACGCAACATGCAGGAGAGCGCTTGCAGATCCCCGCCGAGCGCTCTAGAACACGTTCCACTTCGGACCCAAACTATGGGCGTTTGGGACGTTGCGGGACTAGACTCGACGATCGAGCATGGAAACATCTGCTGCCGCGCGCGTGCAACCCAGTCCGCGCGAAATCTTAGACTCTGTCGTGATTCGCTTTGCCGGCGACTCTGGTGACGGAATGCAATTGACGGGTAGTCAGTTCACGACCGCGACGGCCGTGGCTGGGAACGATCTCGCGACCTTTCCTGACTTCCCCGCGGAGATTCGCGCACCTGCGGGAACGACCTATGGCGTTTCGGGATTTCAGATCCATTTTGCCTCGCACGACATCCGCACGCCGGGTGACGCGCCCGACGTGCTGGTTGCGATGAACCCAGCGGCCCTGAGGGTGAACATCGACGTGCTCAAGCCAGGCGGCTTGCTCGTCGTCAACACTGGCGCCTTCAACAAGAACAATCTCGCCAAAGCCGGTTACGAAGAGAACCCCCTCGAGAATGGCGAGCTTGATCCCTTTCGAGTCTTGGCGCTCGACGTCACCAAGATGACCCTCGAGTCGGTCAAGGGGATTGGGCTCGGCTCGAAGGACGCGACCCGCTGCAAGAACATGTGGACGTTGGGCCTGATGTACTGGCTCTTTGGCCGCGAACGAGAGTCCACCATCGAGTGGCTGAAGGAGAAGTTCTCCAAGAGCCCAAAGCTCGCCGAAGCCAACATCGCCGCCCTCAATGCCGGACACGTCTACGGTGAAAACGCCGAATTGCCGCACGGCATCGGGGCGTATCAGGTGCCGGCTGCGAAGCTCGAGCCGGGCGAGTATCGCAACATCAGCGGCAACGAAGCAACCGCGTGGGGCCTGGTAACGGGCGCCAAGCTCGCAGGCATCGAGATCGTGTACGGGTCGTATCCGATCACGCCGGCGTCGAACCTGTTGCACAACTTGGCGCGTCTCAAGCAGTTTGGTGTGACGACCTTCCAGGCGGAAGACGAGATCGCCGCCGTGTCGGCGGCGATCGGCGCGAGCTTCGGTGGGGCGATCGGCGTCACGGGGACATCGGGCCCCGGCATCGCGCTGAAGTCCGAAGCGATCGGTCTCGCGATTGCGACCGAGCTCCCGTTGGTGATCGTAAACGTCCAACGCGGTGGCCCTTCGACTGGCCTGCCCACCAAGACCGAGCAGTCCGATCTCTTTCAGGCGGTATGGGGCCGAAACGGCGATGCACCGTTGGCAGTCCTCGCCGCCGCGACGCCGGGCGACTGCTTCTACATGGCGGTCGAGGCCGTGCGAATTGCGGTGAAGTACATGACTCCGGTGATCCTCTTGACCGACGGCTATCTCGCCAATGGCGCCGAGCCGTGGCGTCTCCCGGACATCGACGCGTTCGAGCCCTTCCCGGTCGAGTTTCACAAAGACCCAGAAGGCTTCCAGCCGTTCATGCGCAACAACGACACGTTGGCCCGCGTCTGGGCAATCCCCGGAACTCCGGGACTAGAGCACCGGATCGGCGGCCTCGAGAAGCACCAGGACACCGGGCACATTTCGTACGCCTCGGAGAACCATCACACGATGACCAAACTCCGCGAAGCGAAGGTGAAGCGGATCGCCAAAGACTTCCCGAGGGCCGCGGTCGACCAGGGCGACGACCGAGGCGACATGCTCGTCGTCGGCTGGGGCTCGACATACGGCGCGATCAGCCAGGCGGTACGGATGCTTCGCGACGAGGGTCACAAGGTGTCGCACTTTCATCTCCGCAACATTTGGCCGCTGCCCAAGGGGCTCGCCGATTTGCTTCGCTCGTTCGGCAGCGTGTTGATTCCCGAGCTCAACAACGGCCAGCTCGTGGAGCTCCTGCGAGCCGAGTACTTGGTCGACGCCGAAAGCCTGACAAAAATCGCCGGGCAGCCGTTTCGAATTGACGAGCTCGTCGAAGCGGTGGAAGAGCGGTTGAATCGGAGTCTGCAATGAGCACCAACCCACCCAAGATAGAATATACGCGCAAAGACTTCTCCTCCGACCAGGAGGTGCGCTGGTGCCCCGGCTGCGGGGACTACGCGATCCTTGCCGCCGTCCAAAGGACACTGCCGGGCCTTGGTGCGAGTCCGGAGAACACGGTGTTCGTCTCGGGCATCGGCTGCTCGAGCCGCTTCCCCTACTACATGAACACATACGGGTTCCACACCATCCACGGACGCGCACCCGCGATCGCAACGGGCCTCAAGCTGGCCAATCCCGAGCTCGACGTGTGGGTCATCACCGGCGATGGCGACGGCTTGAGCATCGGCGGGAATCACCTCCTTCACATTCTGCGTCGAAACATCGACCTGCAGATCATGCTCTTCAACAATCAGATCTACGGCCTCACGAAGGGCCAGTACTCCCCCACGTCGCAGGTTGGGAAGGTAACGCCGTCGAGCCCTTTCGGGTCCATCGATCAGCCGATCGTCCCCGCGCGGTTTGCTCTGGGCGCTCGCGCCACGTTTGTGGCCAGAAGCTACGACACCTCGAAGAGGCTCCCTGAGACGCTGATCGATGCACGGGTGCACGACGGCACAGCCTTCATAGAGATCCTTCAGAACTGCCCAGTGTTCAACGACGGGGTGTTCGATCTGATCACCGACCGAAAAACGGGCCCCGCGCACCAACTTTGGCTCGAGAACGGACAGCCGATGCGATTCGGCGCCAACGGTGAAAAGGGCCTTCACATGAATCCCAAATCCCTGACGCTCGAGGTGGTTACTGTGGGGGAAGACGGGATCACCGAAGCGGACATTGTCGTTCACGATGAGACCAACCTTTCCCTCGCGTGGATGCTCACCGATCTTCCCGGCGTCGTAGCGCTCGGGGTGCTCTACCGACAGCCAGGGCCGGTGTACAACGAAAGCGTCCAGAAGCAGCGCGAGCTCGCCGAAGAACGCTTTGGGGAGCCGGACCTACGGGCTCTGCTTCGGCAGGGACACACCTGGACGGTCGTTTAACGACGCCTCGTCCGCGATCGGCAGCGTCAATACCACGCGGAGCCCGTGGGGTTCGCAGGCAGCAGCAGCCACGTGGCCTCCGTGCCGCTCGGCAAGGTGTGCAAGCTTGGTGAGCTCGAGACGGATCTTGGGGCGTCGCTCCAGATTGGTGAAGGGCGTGAACATAGCGGCGAGCTCGTCCTTGGTGGGACTCGGCCCGTCGTCCTGGATGGTGAGCATCGCCGCCTGTCCGAGGATTCGGGTGGCTACCTTGACGGACGTTACTGATCGCGTGGCCGACAAGAAACCGACAATACTCGAGAGCGCGTCCTGCGCCAGCCACAGATCGAGGCAAACCGTGGGGTCGACCGTGCTCAACTCTGCATCCACCACCGGCGTCGCCAAGCCCGACACGATCTGATGCGCCAAATCGTTCAGCGAAATCACCCGCGCACGAGTCGAGGCGTCACCGGCGAGCATCGAAAGCTGCCGCATGATCTCACGCCCCTCCTCGGCTGCATTTCGAACTTCAACGATGTAGCGCTCGACCGCCTCGGCATTGGAGAGGTTTTTCTTGGCGAGGTGGGCATTGCCGATGATGACACCGAGGACGTTGTTGACCTCGTGAACGATGCCCGAGGCGAGGTCGCGTACGGCTCGCATTCCCTCTGGATGCAGAATCCCCTTGCCGGCCCGCTCACGATCGTCCTCATCCGTCCTGCCCATCGCGATCATAACCCCAGTAGCTTCTTGACGGCTCGGATGACCCGCGGAGCCTGGATCGGTTTTTCGATGTAGGCGTTCGCTCCGAGCGCCATCGCACGATCACGATCGTTAGGCGCGTTCTCGGTCGTGATGACGACGACTGGTGTATCGGCGTGGCGGGGGTCACCTCGCACGTGTCGAACCAACTTCAGTCCGTCCATGACTGGCATGTTTACGTCGGTGAGGACCAAGTCGAACCGCTGCGAGGCCAGAGCGCGAATCCCGGAGAGACCGTTTTCGGCCGTGACGACTTCCATGCCCGGAATCCGCAGAAGGGATTCCGCCAACATGCTGCGCATGGTCTGCGAGTCTTCGACTACTAGACAGCGATACTGGCGCATGGGTGATTCATCGTACGACAGGGATGCGGCCTCCTCAAAGTTTGAGCCTCATCCTTCTTTGGGGCGGGTTAGATCGGTAAGCATGTCCCCGAGAGCCCAAATCCCGAGAGCCTGATGACGTACCCCCGACCTTTTCGTGGCCGAGGGCATACCTGATACGACCGCGGTTTCGGGCGCTTCGATCAGCACCCTCCCACGGCGTTTGGCGATTTCGCGCACACCGAGAGCGCCGTCATCGCCCATGCCGGTGAGGACCACACCAATGGCCTCATCGCCAAGAACCCTGGCGGCCGACTGGAAGAGCTGGTCAACCGACGGAACGTAACGGGCGCCGCGATCGGGAGGAACGACCCGGAGCGCCGGACCACGATCGGAGGGCACGATCTCGATACAACGGCCTCCTGGACAGACGTAAGCATGCCCCCTTCCGAGCCGCTCGTATTGCTTCGCTTCCGAAACTCTCACCACCCCGGTCTTGTCTAACCGTTGCGCAAACGTCCGTGTAAAACGCGGGGGCATATGTTGTGCGATCACCAATGCAGCATCGATGTCGTCGTGAAGGTGACGGAAGAGAGTCACGAGCGCTTTCGGCCCGCCAGTGGAGGCACCAATCACGATGACCTTGCTCGGAACTCGCCGAATCACAGACGGCTCTCGTTGAGCTCGAGGCAAATCGTTCCGCTCGAGATTCAGGTCGAGCCCGCCCACGGTCGTGCGACGAAGAGCCAATGGCGAAAGCTGCCGCACGACACGGACTTTCTCTTCGAGCTGCTGACGCAACCTCTCGAGCGGAGCATCTTCGCCCTGTGGTTTCGGCAGAAAGTCGATGGCACCGAGCTCGAGCGCTCGAAAAACGTTCTCCTTGCCGGAGTGTCCCGAGATGACCACGACTGGAAGCGGGTGTCGGTCCATCAACAGGTGGAGGAACTCGAACCCATCCAGGCGCGGCATCTCGAGATCGAGGGCGATGAAGTCCGGCGGGTTGGCTTCGACAAGCCGGAGTGCTTCCGCGCCATCTCGCGCGACATCGACGTGGGAGATGCCCTCGATCTCACTCAGAATCGCTGCAATGGTGCGGCGATTGAGTGCCGAGTCGTCGACCACCAGGGCATGCAGATTCTTCATTTCAGAGCCTCCTCGGTGGAAGCTCGGTATACGGGACCGGTCGGCGATAGACGATGTCGGTAGTGAGCTGCGCGATCTCGAAGGCCGTCCCCGATTGAAGCAGTGATTCGCTGTGACCTAGCAGTAGATAGCCCCCGCGATGGAGGCGTTGGTAGATGCTATCCAACACCTTCCGGCGCGATGTGTCGTCGAAGTAGATCAAGACGTTGCGGCAGAAGGTCACATCTACACGGCCTACGATGGCCGCTCGCCTCTCGTTCATCAGGTTCAGGTGTCCGAAGTGGCACATCGATCGTATCCGGGGGTGCACCTGTTTCCCTTCATCCGTCGAGATGAAAAAGCGCTCGTAGTCGGGGATCATCGCCCGAAAACTCGCAGACGTGTAGGTGGCATTGCGAGCTTTGCGCAGCACTCGCCGCGAGATGTCGTTGCCAAAGACCCGAATGTCCCAACTTTCGAAGAGCCCCGATGCTTCGATGAGCATGGCGATCGTATAGACCTCTTCACCGCTCGAGCAGCCGGCACTCCACACATCAACGCGTTTAGCGCCTCGGGCGAGGGCCCTCGCCCGCACCACGGGTAGGATCTCGTCGGTGAAAGCACGCAGCTGGTAGACCTCCCGAAAGAAATACGTCTCGTTCGTGGTGAGGACCTCGGCCGCTCTCTCGAGCTCGGCCTCGGCGTTCGGGTGATAGCGAAGGTATCGGTAGTACTCCGCAAAATCTTCGATGCCGAGCTCCCTCAGTCGTTCGCGCAGGCGGCGTTCGACGATGTAAGCCGAATCGTCCGCGAAGTGGATTCCGCAAAAACGATTGACGCAGTCGCGAAGGAGGCGGAATTCTTTGAGGTCGAGAGTCGGCCCTACGTCGTGAAGCAAGCTCACGTTAACCTCCGACTGGAAGGCCAGTCTCGATCGCGTGCCGCACCATCGCGTCGGTTTCGTTCGCTAGCGCCTCGGTGAGAAGCCCGCGACTTCGGTCAGTACCGAGCTCGAGAAGCAGCTTGATCGCCAACATACGGACGTGCCAGCCCGAATGAGAAAGGCCGCGACCAAGAAGGCTCTCGGCATCGCGAGTTGGAAGCGTGCAAGCGGCGCGGAGCCCCGCTTGGAACACTTCATCGTCGGCTTGAGAAAGGGCCGCGTGGACAGCCGTGGCAACCTCGGAGTCCCCTAGCCAGGCCAAAGCATCGAGCGCCGCGGCGACCACGACCGGCTCCTCGTCTTGGAGCAGCGCTCGGATCTGCGGGATCGCGACCCCCGCATCACGCCGCCCAAGCGCAAGTGCCGCTTCTGCTCGGATGGGTGGAAAGGGAGAATCGAGTGCGGTGCGGAGCGGTGCGTTTGCCTCCTGAGTGCGCATCTGGCCTAGCGTCCGAACCGCGGCTATTTGGACGTCGACATCCTCGTCCGCAACGGCGTATCCGATCAGTTGCGCAATATCGGTCGCATCGGCCATCGCCAGCGCTTGAACCGCCGCCCTTCGAGTCCGCGGGTCGCCACTGTGAAGACCTCGCTTCAAAACTTCGATGGCACCCTCCGAACCGAGACGTGACAACACGACTGCGATGTCGGCCCCGCCGGGACCCTCGAAGTCGGCCCTTTCGAGGGCTGCCTCGACGGCATCGGGGACTCGCTTGGCCAGCACTTCGAGCGAACTCGTCGCCGCAGCCCGGACCAGATGTGATTGACTATTCAAGCACTCCACCAGAGCCAGGCAGTCGCGCGGGTCGCGCCACCAGCGAAGGCTCTCCGCGGCGGCCGCGCGAACTGTGTCCGAGCCTTCGATGAGGTCACGCTCAATGAGTGACCGAACCCTATCTCGCGTCCCGAGCGCGACTTCGTCTCCATGGGAATAGCTCAGCTCGGAAGCAAGCCCGAGTGCCAGCGCCCACACGCGAGACTCCGCACGCCGTTGTAGGAGAAGCGGCTCGACGAGGCACGCTCCCCATTGTCTCAGGGATGCGACGGTGTCTGGGCAGGCTACGTCGTCGGCAATAGCTTGCAGAACCGCTTCGAGTGACGACTCGTCTTTGCACAGGACGGACAGATAAGCAGCCGCACGCCGTGTCGCGGTGTCGCCGTGAAGCAAACCTTCGTACAGAGCGTGGCGAAACGGTTCGTTGGACGCACTCAGTCGATCGACTAATGCAGCCCGGTGCATCTCAGCTTCGCTCACGAGCTGCCCGATGGCTCGAATCGAAGCGGCGGAAGTCTGGGGCGAAGCATCGGTGGCAAGCTCGAGCAGGAACTCCAATGCCTGGGGGTCGCCCGTGCGCCCGAGTAGCTCGGCCGAGATCCGACGGACGATCGCATCCTCGACTGCAGGGCCCAAGTCCTTCCATGGAACTTTCGTGCCCAATCGGGTGAGTCCCTCGACGATGGAGATGCGAAGGAAAAGATCGGGTGCTGCGAGCTGCTCTTCAAGGAGCCTCTCCGAACGCGCACCGCCGATACAGACTAGGGCCTCGACGGCTGCTGCAGCGGCGTTGGTGTTCGAGCCACGAAGGAGGGCTTGTAAGTGGTCGACCATCTGAGGATCGCGGGTCTTTCCCATCGCCTCGATCAGAAATTTTCGAGCGCCAGCATTGGCTGCTTCACACGCAACCACGAATTTTGCGACCGCACCCTGCCCGATCAAACCGAGCACTTCGATCGACGCATTTCGCAGACCAATGTTGTTAGTCTCGAGCACTCGAACCAAGAGAGCGTCGATCAGCTGGTCCTTTTGGCCACTCGCCGCAGCGAGCGAAATCGCTTCGCGACGAACCCGCCAATCGATATCGCCGAGCGCGTTGAGAATCTGTGCCAACGGAGTTCCGGCAGGACGGAGGCTGAGTGTATGGACGGCGTGGCGCCGCACGTCTGGGTCCGCGGAATGAAGCGCCTGCTCGATATCATCTCGCTTCATGGGAACTCCGGTTGCAACATGGAGAACTCTCCAGGATCGAGATCCATGGCAGGTTCCGCGAGTCGATCGGTGTTCAACAGAAAGACGAGTCGATCGGCGTGCTTGTACGCAGAGGTAATTCCTCGCTCACGATGACGCTCGTCTAGGACCGGGACGTCGCGCTCTTGCTGCTCTGCCGAAGAGAACACGTCCAACACGGCGTCGACGACGATGCCCACGGACCGGTGGGAGCTCTCGAGGATGATCCATTTCGTCCGACGATCGGGCTCCCGCCTCGGGAGCCCAAAGAGACCGCGGAGATCGATCACCACGACGACCTCTTCACGATAGTCAGCGACGCCCAACACGAAGTCGCGGTCGCGCGGAAGCTCGACGATGGGCAGGGGATTCACGATCTCCCGGATGTGTGAAACTTGAAGCGCGTAGAGTACCGACCCAACTTCGACGCGAATCAGGTCTTTGGCGAGAGCCCCGTTGTAAGCCTGGCCGGTACTCATGCGATTACCCCGAGGAGCGAGACCGGATCGATCAGGATCAACATGTCGTCGGACTTGCCTGTAGTTGCGCCTTGAACGCGTCCCACGCCGATCACGTAGTCCGAGAGGTTTGCCCCCATCGCACTTGCGTACTCGATTTGTTCGGGCTCGAGCCGGTACACTTGAATGACGCGGTCGACCGCCATCCCGATGAGCTCTTGGCCGTTGTCTACCAGCAACACGCGGCTGTGGGTCCCATCATGCGCGACCTCGAGATTCAGAAGCTTCGGAAGGTCGATCACCGTGATGATCTCGCCCCGAACGGAAATCACACCGAGGAAGTGGTCCGCTGCACGGGGGACTTCCGTCATTGGTGGAGGAACCAAAATCTCGCGAACGGACGCCAAAGGGACCCCATACGCTTCGTTGCCGGCCAGCACTGCAAGCACGGCTACTGCACCCGTCTCGCTATCGAGCTCAGGCGCCAGCGTTGCCTTCTGGCCAGCGCTCATGGTCGAGTCTCCAAAGACCGAAACGCATCAGGCCCGTCGAAGTACTCGGTGAATAGAGCGGGCGCGTCGAGCACCAAGGCCACCTGCTTGTCACCGAGGTCGGTCGCTCCCGCGAAACCGCGAACGGAAGACAGGCTTTTACCGAGCGACTTGATGATCACGTCCTCTTGGCCGATGAGCTCGTCGACGACGAAACCCAGCTCACGGTTGCCCATCGATCCAACGACTACGAATTGCCCCTCTCGCTGGCTCGACTTGCGGAAGCCAAAGAGTTTCGCGAGGTCGGAGATCGCAAGTGTCTCGCCTCGAACCGTGATGACTTCTCGCCCCTGGATCGTGCGCACATCTTCCGGCACATAGGGGATCGCCTCTCTCACGGCAGTGATCGGAAGCGCATATGTCCGCGAAGCCACGGAGACGATCAGCGCCCGAATGATCGCAAGGGTGATCGGAAGAGTGACCGTGATCTTCGTGCCAGTGCCTCGTTCACTAGCGATCGATATCATGCCGCCAAGCCGATGGATGTTGGTTTTGACCACGTCCATACCAACACCGCGCCCGGACATGTCAGTCACTTCGGAGCTCGTGCTCAGCCCCGGAAGAAAAACCAGGTTGAGCATGTCCTGGCGCGATAGCTCTTGGCTGGCCTCCGCGCTCAGAAGCCCACGTTCGACGGCCTTGTCACGCAATCGGTGTGCGTCCATGCCATCTCCGTCGTCTTCCACCTCGATGACGACATTGCTCCCTCTGTGGTACGCGTTGAGGGCAAGCGTGCCCTCTTCCCCCTTGTGCGCGCGCGCGCGAGATTCGGGGGATTCGATGCCATGATCGATGGCGTTGCGGACCAAGTGCATGAGAGGATCGGTCAACTCCTCTACGATGAGCTTGTCGACCTCGGTGCTGGCACCAGTGACTACCAGGCGCACCTGCTTGTCGTGCTCCCTCGCTGCTTGGCGAACGATCCTCGCGAGCTTGTTGAACACTTGCCCAAGGGGAACCATCCGAACGTCGAGGATCCCTGTACGAAGCTCGGACAGCTGACGCTCGAAGCCACGGCCGATGCGATCGAGGTCCATGACCGACTGACGATGAGTCAGGTCGTTCTTGAAGCGGTCGACGATGCGATTCACCGCGCTTCGCACCAAAGCCAGCTCGCCGACCACGTTCATCAAGTGGTCCAGCTTGCGGATGTCCACACGGACGGAGTCCGCGACCGAGCGAAGAGAGGCATGGCCCCCATCGTCCTCGGACGAGGGGCCCATGCTGAGCACGGGAATCGAGGTATGTCGCGGCGGCAATGTTGGGAGATGGGTTTGCTCGGCGATCGCCTCGATCGGACCGTACCGATCTCCAAACTGGGCTTTGAGCTCCTCTTCCGGTATCCGAGCGGCCAACAGCACGACCAACTCGATCGTGTCCTCGTTCCCGCCCTCCATGCTGGGCAGATACGTGATGATCTCCACGTCCTCCTGAGCTTGTTCACGCAGCGCCTCGATCGAATCGTCGATGGACATGAGGTCGAACGACGCACGGAGTCGATAGAGCTGAAGCCCTTCGCGGATGCATGCGCGCAATCGGTGCTCTTCGTACTCGGTCAGAACGGTGAGCACGGCCGGATCGATCGCGTATTTTTCGAGCGGGTCCCCTTCTTCGACTTCTTCCTCAACGCCGACCGACCGGACCGCCGCGATGTACTGCTGTACCCCGGCTTCCTCCTGAGGTGACTGGGGGTCCTCGAGGGTGAGGAGCCGCTGAAAACGCTCAACAGAATCGAAGAGGACGTCGAGTAGGTTCTGGCCGACGCCCGTTCTCCCGAGCCTCAAGTCGTCGAGGAGGTCCTCGAGCGCGTGGGCAACGGTGCCGACGTGCTTGTACCCGAACATGCCCGCAATGCCCTTGAGCGTATGGACGCTTCGAAAAATTTCATTGATCACCGCAGGGTCGATTCGCTCGCCGCCATGATGGGCTTCATCGAGCAGTAGCAGGTCGCGAGAGAGCGCCTCCACGAGCTCTTGGGCCTCTGCCAAGAACTCCTGTTGGACATTGTCGCGGGGGTCACTCATCCGGAGATCCCTTCGGCTGGCGCGAGAAGCTGCGCCACCAGCTCGCGAAGGTCGCCCACCGCGAATGGCTTCTCGAGAAATGCGTCTGCACCGAGCTCGATGCCACGTTGCGAGTCCGGCCCCCCGGCCTGCGTACTGATCAGGATCTTCCGAGCCCCTTGTTGTCGAGGGCTCTTCTTCATGAAAGACAGCAACTCGAGCCCGTTGATATCCGGCATGTTGACGTCGACGATCACCACGTCGAAAGCATTGGTAGCCAAGAGCCGAAGGGCTTCGAACCCGGTGGCGGCCTCCTCGACGCGAGCGAAATCCGCACTCTCCAAGGACGCACGCACGAATGCGCGCACAGCACTGCTGTCATCGACAATTAGAGCGTAAAAAGCCAATCGATCCCCCCGCGTACAGGGTAACAGAGTCGAAGAGGGGTGGTGATCCCGAAGCAGCCTGGTGATCCCGGTTGGGCCTATCGGCCCGTCAATTGGGCGCGCCCCACCACCCCACGCTATCACCTAGCTGCAGGATGAACACGCGCACAGCTCTCTCAGGAAGCGATAGCTGTAGATCCCAGTCTGGTGACCGTCGCCCCACACGAGCCGCACCGCGTAATTGCCGACTTGCTGAATGTCTTTGAGCTCCAAGTCGCCCCCTTCGACGAAGCGGATCGGCCCTTCATGCCCCTGACAGTGCGCGCAGGGACAATAGCCGCGCAATAGCTCATGCGGGTAGATCCCAACATGGCCGCCAGCCCAGTCGATCTCCATCACCCGTGCCCCGTGTGGCGCGCGTAACTCCAACGGTTCTGGAGCTTCACTCACGATGCTCGTCCTTCCCATGCTCCATGGGCCGCAGAAGTGCGTTCGACCACCGAAGCCGTGACGTGATTCGCGTCGAGTAAAGTGAGTGCCTCATGAATCTGAGCGCGTTCCTTGTCGGGCCAGGGCTCGTCCGGAAACTCCGTACTCGCATGCACCATGACCCATCGACGCAACGCACCCGCAGACAGAACGAGTCTCCCACCGCCGCACGCTCGACATACGATCCCGCCGCGCTCCGCATCGAACGAAGCCGAGCGGCCCGCCGGCGGGCCTTTCCCGCAGTTGACGCAGCGATCGAGGGTTGGCGCAAACCCGAGGAGGGCGAGTACGCGAATGTGGAGGGACAGAAGTGCCTCCTCGGCAGGCGCGCCTGCATCCAGTTCCGTCAGGAAACGCACGGCGATCTCAAACACTGCAGGCTCCGGCTCGTGGTCAGGTATGCGCTCACGAATCACAGCCAACGCGGCACCCGCCGCCCCAATGGCCGTGAGGTTGCGAAGGATGTTGAGGAAGGATCGATCGACCGTTACGCGCTCCAAATGAGCGAGCTCACCGCGCCCTGGGCGGAAGTGGGCTTGCATGACGACGTACGGTTGAAGCGCGCCACCAAACCGACGCTGGCTTCTTCGCGCACCCCGGGCAAGCGCTGCGATCTTTCCGTAGTCCTCGGTCAGGAGTGTGACGATTCGATCGGAGTCGCGATAGTCGATGGAGCGCAGGAGTAAGGCTCGACTCTGTCGGGTTCGACTTGGCACGGCAGAGCGGAGGATAGCTCAATCGGTTCGTTCTGTGCAGGCGCCCGCCGAACCATCACGAACGTGGCAACGATGATGGCGAACAAGGTCGCCATCGTGATGGCCAAGAGCCAGACATAGCTTGGCTTGCTGTGAATGCCCGCAAACGGAGGGGTCAACGGAGTCTTCGGCTGCTGTTCGTCGAAACGCGCCAGAACTTCGTCGGCGTCGATGTCGACGGCGGATGCATAGGCCTTGATGAACCCTCGCACGAACACACCGCTCGGAAGCTCTTCGAACCGATCGTCCTCGAGCGATTCCAGTGTTCGACGAGGAATGCGCGTGGTGCTCGACACCTCCTCGATGGAAAGGTCGCGAGTTTCGCGTTCGCTCTTGAGTAGCGCACCGATCGCGTGACGCGTCACTTGGTAGCCTCCAGTAAACTTTGGCACATCCGCCCATCGTTCGTGTAGGGACCGAGCTCCACGCAACGCTCGAGGTCGGCCACCGCGTCTTGGTGATGTCCGAGGTGCGCCCGAACCTCCCCACGCAGACGCCACGCGCCCTGCAGTTGCGGGCTGTTCTTGCACGACTCGTCTGCGCCGATGGCGCGGACCAACGCTTGCTCCGCGTCCTGCCAAAGCTGCATGCGAGCAAGCGCTCGCCCCATGGTGAGGTAACCGACGCAAAAGCGTGGTTCGATTCGAACAGCCTCCATCGTGGACTTCACGGTCTCTTGATATTCTCCCACCTCAAATTGTGCCAGCCCTAGGTTGCCCCATGCAAGATGTGGAGCTCTGTTCAGTTCATCGGTGGCGGACTCGCGGAGCACGACGATAGCGTCGTCGTAACGCTCGAGCTCGATCAGACAAAGACCATAGATGTTGCGCGCTTCAGCAAGCGTCGAACCGCCTCGCTTCTGCTTTTCGAGGATCGCGATGGCGGTGCTCAAACGTTCCTCCGCGTTCAGGTACGCCTTGCGCTCCATCTGAATGAAGCCGAGAAGCAAATGCGCCTCTCCGTTTTTCGGATCCAGCTCGATGGCCACGTGCAAATGTTCAATTGCGCTGGCAGTCTGGCCCTCTCCCCGAAGACTGGCCGCCAATTGAAACTCTCGAAACGAGCGTTCGGCGGCAGGAGTGTTTATCGTCGAGCCCGTTGCGCACCCCCAAGCCGACCAAACCAGGCAAGCCAGCCAAACCAATCCCCACCTTCGAATCACGTAGGGCATGTACTTAGCACGGGGACGCCGGTCAAGGGCCTAACCGCCGCTATTGGGCGAGGTGACAAGCCACCTCATGGCCCGTATCCAAAGTACGCAGCTCAGGTACCTCGCGATCACACAGGCCTTTTTGTGCGATCGGACAGCGGAGGTGAAAGGCGCAACCCGTCGGCGGGTCGAGCGGGCTCGGTACGTCGCCCTCCAAAAGAATTCGCTTCTTCCGGCTCGATGGGTCGGGCTCTGGCGCTGCACTGAGGAGCGCCTGGGTATAGGGATGACGCGGACTCTCGTAGATCTGCTGCGACGTGGCGAGCTCGACGATGCGCCCGAAGTACATCACGGCAACCCGATGGCTCACGTACTCCACGATGTGAAGGTCGTGTGCGATGAACAAATAGCTCAGTCCGAGATCCTTCTGAAGGTCGCTGAGCAAGTTCACGATCTGTGCCTGGATCGACACGTCGAGCGCACTGACGGGCTCGTCGGCGACGATGAAGCTCGGAGACACGGCCAACGCCCGAGCAATACCGATACGCTGACGCTGACCGCCCGAAAATTCGTGAGGGTATCGGCGCATGTGCTCGGGCCGCAATCCGACACGCTCCAACAGAGAAGCCACGCGCTGCTGTGCTTCCGCTTTCGAGCTGACGAGTCGATGCACACGGAGGGGCTCGGCGATCGCCGCTTCGACGGTCATGCGCGGGTTGAGCGAGCTATAGGGGTCTTGAAAGATGATCTGCATCTTGCGACGAATGGGGCGAAGGGCCGTTTGCGAGAGCTCGGTGATGTCCTGACTGTCAAAGTAGACACGTCCGCTCGTCGGCTCGTAGAGGCGCAAGATCAGTCGACCCAAAGTGCTCTTTCCGCAGCCCGATTCGCCTACCAAGCCTAGTGTCTCGCCTGGCATGACGTCCAGGGAAACCCCGTCGACGGCGCGAAGCTCTGCGCGCCCTTGCCCCAAGCCGCGCGCCGGACCGCGAAACGACTTGTGGAGCGAATCCACGCGAACCACGGCGTCAGCGCTCATGCTCGCACCTCCGTGTGAAAGCAGGCAACATCGGTCTTGCCATGCAGCTCCAAACGCGGCTCCGCGAGCCTGCACTCTGCACTGACCAGGTCGCAACGATCTTGAAAGCGACAGCCATCGGGAAGCGTCCGGAGGTCGGGAACGATGCCGGGGATCGTAGGCAAGCGTGAGCCTCGATTACGAACGCTTGGCAAGCTCCGCAACAAACCGCGCGTGTAAGGGTGTCGTGGCTCTCGGAAAAGCGCCCCGGTCTCCGCATGCTCGACGATCTTCCCTGCGTACATGACGGCGATCTCGTCGGCAAACTCGGCCATGACACCGAGATCGTGGCTGATGAGGATGATGCTCATGCCGAGCTCTTTCTGGAGTGAACGAAGCAGATCCAGAATCTGCGCTTGAATGGTCACGTCGAGCGCCGTCGTCGGTTCGTCGGCGATGAGAAGCCGGGGTTGACAAGCGAGCGCCATCGCGATCATCGCACGCTGACGCATTCCTCCGGAGAGAGTATGAGGATAGGAGTCCGCCCGCTCCTGGGGCGCCGGAATGCCGACGAGGTCGAGAAGCTCAATCGCTCGGGCACGCGCCGCTCGACGGCTCATCCGTTGATGCAGTCGAACCGCCTCGATGATTTGCGTGCCGATCGTGTACACGGGATTGAGCGATGTCATCGGTTCTTGGAATATCATCGAGATCTGGTTGCCACGGAGGCTTCGCATCTCGGCTTCTCGGAGGGAGAGGAGGTCGCGCCCTTCGAACAGCGCCTCACCTCGTTCGATCACCCCAGGTGGGCTCGGGATCAGTCGCATGATCGACAGGGACGTCACGCTCTTCCCGCACCCGCTTTCGCCGACAATTCCCAGCGTTCGACTCGGAAACACGTCGAACGACACGTCGTCGACGGCGCGAAGGTAGCCTTCATCCGTCTCGAAGGCCGTGACCAGGTGACGCACGCGGAGCAGTGGTTCGGTCATGCGTCGCTACCTTAGCACCAGACGGCCAGAGCTCGCCTGTTCATGGGCAGGTGGCGACTTCTACGGCCATCCCCTGACGCGGCGCCTGCCGAAAGGCGTCGGGCGGCACATTCGGATTTAACGAAATCGACTTCACCCGGACCTGGGTATCGGCCCCGTGCACGCGGTCGACGAAACGAATATTCGTCGGGAACGATTGGCCATCGACGCTCGTGTAATCGTCGTATGTAGCCTCCCATTGGAGCTCTGCATCGGCCGCCCGGACGCTCGATTTTCGGAGCGTGAGGCGCTGCTCAGCTGGAGGCTTGTCGCGGTCGGCGTCGTCGACCGAGAACTCGATCTCTTGCGTCAACCCGTCTTGGGCCAAAAGCGAGATGACGTAGTTCCCGTCCCGACATTCCATGCGCTGTTGAGAGGCATCGATCATGGACGTGTCGCCCGTCAATAGTCGAAGAACGTTCTCTGCGTCGACCTCGATGCCGAGCAAGCGTGCGATGTTCTCTGGACATGTCGGCCCCTGCAAGAACACATTCTCTCGGAAATCGCTGAGCTGGAAGTTCTCGCCATCGCTGGTCAGCACCGCGGCAGGCCCGAGCTGCGTCATCACGTCGAACCGCACATGACTCGGCCGCTCGAGAAATATCAAAACCGTGCCGCGAATGCGGCCTCGGTTAGCCCACTGTGTCACTCGTGCCTCGGCCTTGAGCGACTTCCACCCTTGCTGGCGAGCTGCGTGCTCCTCGAGCGCCCTCGCCGGGTCGGTACGCGTCTGCACCGGGCAGGCGGGCGCCGATTTACAGCCGGCACCAACCACCGCCAACACTACGACCGCGATGAGCCCCCGCCTCGCCACTACTCGTTTAGCGCTCCCATGTCGATCCATTCCTCGACCACCTGGATGACCGCATCGGAAACCGTTTGGTTGCCGACGGCGACCGGCATCTCCGAACCGCAAGTCTGGATCGCTCGCAGCTTTTGGATCATGAGAGAGCCCGCCGCATCGTCGGGTATGACCACCGTCCCTTGGCCTTCGCAGTCACCTGCGGCCGACGCGGGCACGTCGAACACCGCGGCATGCGAGTCGGCCGCCCAATTGCTCGTATCCATCAGGTTAACCCCGGACATGTCGAGGGCGGCCAGACCTTGGGTGCTCAAGCCACCGGGGATTTTCCCGTCAGGATTAGGATTGTCTGGATTCTGATCCACGTTGGAGTTCGCGGGCCCGTGGCAGAGCACGCACTCGTTGAAGATCAAGCTCGCGTAGATCGAGCTCCAGGTGGGATCCGGAAGTGCACCTTGAGGCCCGGTGTAGACGCAGGTCTCTCCGTCGATCGTTGGGCACGGCGTCAACTCGAGCTGTTCGCTAGGAGGAAACTCCGTTCGGGCGACGACCGGCGCGACACAAGCCAGCCAATTGCGAACGATCTCCTCGGCCTCCTCGGCCTTGTCCGACCCGAACGAGGGAAGCGTTGAGCCGTCCGGTCGAAACCACGGCGTATTGTCTTGAACACGACGCCCCGCTTCTCCAGGGGGCATGTCTCCGCGGCGAATCTGGGAGATGATCCCTTCGCCCCAAGAGGCGGTACGACTGCGATTGTTCTCGAGACCCTGAAGCCGCTCGCAATACGCCGATTGGGCGTCGGCGCCTTCGCAGCTTTCGAGGTTGGCGCACGTTGAGTTGACGGTCGGATCGGTGCAGGCCAGCGCCACATCAAAATCGAGACCCGCGGGAACGCCAACTCGGTCGGACCCCGTGGCTGCCGGCGAATGGCAGAACTGGCCATCGCCACAAGTCGACTGAACCAGTGCCTGGCCTTCGTACATGGGAAGCCCATCGGTCACGCGAAACACCAGGTTCAGCGCGGCCGGGCCTTCTATTGGGCGACCCTCGTCGGTCGTGCCATCTAGATTGCACTCGCCCAGGTCTCGGTCACAGCCAACCAAGAGGGAGACCAGAAGCGATACAAGCACCGGAACGGAATAAGCCAAGTAGCGCCGTGTAAGCATTTCCGCCGGCAAATTGAGTCGCCTCCTACGTCGAGTCAAGTGAGCTGAGGAACGTCTCTGGTGCGCGAAAAGCCTGGGGTTTTCGGTCTCGGCTTTGCCGGTGGGCAGAGGTGTGCTAGTTTCGAGACGTGGACGTTGTGCTGCGCAAAGTTGGCCGCAAGCCGGGTCGAGCTGTCGTGGGACGGCTTTTGCGTCCGCCACGCAAGGGGTCGGTCGTCGTCATCGAATTCGCGGACGGCTTGCACGAGTACGTGACCACTCCGGTGAAGCGCGTTCTCCAGCTTTGCGGCCCGGACGGCCAAGACACGTACTACCTGCAGACCGCGAACAGTCGCTACCGGCTCGAAGTGCGCTCGAGTGAGTCGGGCGTAGTCGATCAGCCCGTCGCGAACTGAACCTCGTTCGACATCATTTCGCCGAGCTTAGCGACGAGCTCATCGAGGACCGTTTGCAGCAACGCAAAGTTGTTCTTCTTGATCTCGCTCGATCGTTCGTCAACGTAGAGGGCGCGATTGAGCTCGATTTGAACGACGTGTCGTCCCTCTCTCGGAGTACCGTAGTGCGCGGTCGTCCAACCCCCGCGATACGGATCATCGTGCTTCACACTCAAACCCGCTTCACGAAAATGTGCGTCGATCAGATCGATGATGCGGCCATCCGCGGTGGAACGACCGCGAGTTCCCGGAACGACGTCTGCGCGTGAAACGGGCTTGCCTCTAGGTACACGCCGCCCTTCGGAGGGCATCGAGTGAGCAGCCAACACCATGACGTGGCCATGCTGCTCCTGGATTTGTGACGCCATCTTGCGCAGAGCTCGATGGTAGGGCTCGTAGTAGCGCTCCAGCCTTCGCGAAAACTGATCGACGGTGAGCGGCGCGTGAAGAAGTGGGGTCCCGTCAGTGCACGCGCGCCAAACCACGCCCCTTGCCGGGATGTGCCGAGCTTTCGGGTGACGAGGCACCGCGGCTGAATCGACATCGTCGGGCCCCCGGTTGAGATCGACGACGTAACGCGACACCCGCGAGACCAGGAGAGTCGCCCCGAAGCTCGGCGCCCGTGCGTAGAGTTGGTCGACATAGAGATCGGAATCACGCAAAACCGCCAGCGGAGAGGCGTCCAGCTCGGGCTCTACCTCTGTCGGAATCTGCAATCCCGAGTGGGGGACTTCGACGAGCACCGGGATGGGCTCGGCTTGCGGCTGGGTCATCTCGACGAAAGTCACGGGGTGCTCAAACGCTAAACGATTCTCGGAATGGCATCTGCGAAGGACTCACCTTGGTCCGAACCAGGCCGCACGCAAGTCCAAGATAGAGCGCCCGATACACCGGCTCCAGATCCGCCCCCGAGTGCCCCTCTCTCGCTACCAGCCCTGCGAGGGTCACATCACCGGAAACCGACTCCAGCACGCCTACCCATTCGGGGTCTAGTCGAAAGACCGAAAGGGGTGGACCGTCTTCGCAGCGCTCGACCACGCGCTCACGCAACGGCTCGAGGACCGACTCGATTTCCTCGAGGTGTGCTTCGTCTGCTGCGTCGCGCAAGAGCTCGTATGGATCTTGGCCGAGCGGAAAAGTCTCTTCGTGACTTCGGGCGCCAAGAACGAACGCCCACTCGCCGCGCCTCCACCGAAACGACTCCATCAGACGACCGCGCACCTGGTCCGTGATTGCCCTGAAGAGCTCGACGGGACGAAGGATGCCGAGCCCCACCAGCGCGTCGCCGAGCCGCCCGCCGTACTTGGGCAAGAGTGCCAACGCCATTTCGATCTCCATGCGGAGACACCGTCCGGTGGCGACCAGGTGCTCCCCGAGAAGCTCCGACTTGTCGGTCGATGCCACGAACTCAGGTCGCCCCTCGACAAAGTAGATCTTCTTTCGGCGATTGCGCTGCCACAAGTGCAGCACCCCGGTCTGCTGCTTGGAGATGATGTCATAGACGACCGGCAAGAGAGTCGCCGCCCGAAGCTGCCCCTGCTTCTCCGCCTGGGCAAGCTCTTCGAGCTTCCACTGGAGACCGGGCGAGGTCACGAATCGAGTGAGCTCCGGAATTCGCGTTGCATCGAGATACGTGCCATCGCTCTTGGCGATCTTACTGCTTCGGGCGTCGATGACTCCTGTCGTGAGAAGCTGGATCAACCGCGGGTAGCTCATGGGGCCCATCTCGCTCCCGTCGGGGAGTAGCACTCGGTAGATCGCAGGCGAAGTCACTGCCTGCGGGCCGATCAGCTCCTGGCCGGCGTGGTGCATCAGGTCGCTATCGACCAGGGAAGGCACCTCTGCACCAGGCTCGCGGACCTCGGGAGCGTCTCCATCGATGAGCCCCAGTTGAGAAAGCAATCGCACGAGACGATCGGGCCCGTGTCCCATCCCCCTTCGCCGCATGATCTCGGCGCACGCCTCGGCGAAAGCACCCGCGGTCGGTCGTTCGGCTGGGTCCTTTTGTAGGCCTCGAAGCACCAGCTGCCGTATGTCCTGCGGGATCCTTCGTTCGCACTGTGCGAGCACGCGAAGGTCCGCATCACGGATCTGCAGAAGAACGTTGAGCTCGCTCTCCCCTTGGAACATCGGCTCGCCGATCAACAGCTCGGCGAGGACCGTCGACAGCGTGAAGACGTCGCTCTTGCCCTGGAGCTCTTTGCCTAGCACTTGCTCAGGCGACATATACCCGAGCTTGCCTCGCACCTGGCCATCCTCGGTGGTTGGCGCGCGGCTTCGGACTGTCGCGATCCCGAAGTCCGTGAGTTTCACGTGACCGGTTCGTGTCAAGAGAATGTTGGCTGGACTGACGTCCCGGTGGACGAACTCGAGTGACTCGCCCTGGTCGTCGACCGCATGATGGGCGTAGTCGAGGGCCTGCGCAGTTTGATAAGCGATGTGGAGTGCGACATCCCAAGGGATGGGCGCCTCCGGGGGCCCGACGCGGAGCAGCCGACTGACGTTTGATCCATCGACCAGCTCCATGACCAGCACGAGGTCGTCGCCGAGGGTACCGAAGTCGAACACCTGAACAATGTTGGGGTGTTCGAGTTGCGCAGCGAGACGCGCCTCCTCGATGAACATCCAGACGAAATCCGAATCGCTCGAGAACTGCGGGAGAATTCGCTTGAGTGCGACGCGCTTCTGGAAACCGTGAAGTCCCTCACGACGCGCAACGAAAACCTCGGCCATTCCCCCCGTCGCTAGGCGACGCTCGATGTGGTACGGCCCGAGTAGCGGCCGCTCTTCACTCACACATCCCTCCGTTAGTGACCGACTCAAGTAATATAGGCGCGTTGGGCACCGGCTGTCAGATTACTCCTCCCCGGCCAATTTTGCCGTTTCAGCCAGAACGGAACACTTGGGGCTCCGCTTCGTCTCTGCTTATCATAACAGTGTCCACTCGGTACGGGGGAACCATGGGGATTGTTCGGAAGACTACGCGCTCGAAAAAGTCTAAAGACCCGCTTCTCGGAAAAGTGATCGCCGGCCGATATCGACTGGAGTCACTTCTGGGAGAAGGCGGAATGGGTGTCGTCTATCGCGCACGACACGTGCTGATCGATCGCGTCGTCGCGCTGAAGCTCATTCGGCCCGATCTGCGTGGTGAGACGCACTTGCGTGCTTGGATGGTTCGCGAAGCACGGGCCGCCAACCGAGTCGACCATGCACACATCGTCGACATCCACGACGTGGGTGAGACCGACGATGGTGAGTTGTATCTCGTGATGGAGTACTTAATCGGAGACTCGCTCTCGTCACAGATCGCCAAAGGGCCGATGCCCATTGCTCGCGCGGTCGACATTCTCGAGCAGATGACCGCGGCGCTTGCCCGTGCACACGATCTCGGAGTCGTGCATCGCGATCTCAAGAGCGACAACATCATGATCACCGGGCGTGGCGGTCGTAAGGACTTCGTGAAGATCCTCGACTTCGGACTCGCGGCGCTGACACGCGACCCTCGGCTTGCACCGAAGGGCGCTGTCTTCGGAACACCCGAGTACATGTCGCCGGAGCAGGCCCGCGGCGAAGACGCGATTTCGTCGAGCGACCTCTATGCACTTGGGATCCTGTTCTTCGAAATGCTGACAGGGCGACTGCCGTTCCGTTCCGGGGACCGCGACGAGCTTCTCGAAATGCAGCGCAAGGCGAAGGCGCCGAGCCCGCGCAAGTATCGCCCGGATATTCCGGAGCAGGCTGAGCGGATCATACTGAAGCTACTCGAGAAGGACCCGGCGGATCGTTTCCGCGATGGCCACCATCTCAAGGAAGAGCTCAAGGAGATGCAGCGCGCCCTGCCCGCTGGCACTTGGGATTCTCCGACAGACGACGCCCTCGCGGCACCGCCACTGCCGCCTCCCGCGAAGGCACCAGGCGTCGTCGAGTGGAGCCGAACCGCAGCCAACTTTTTGCGCGCAGTCGCACGGGCCTACCCGGACGGAGACGCCCCGACGGCCGTTCAGGCCGCCGCCGATAAAATTTGGGAAATGGCCTCGGGCGCATCTCGCCTCGAAGGAGAGCTTGAAAGCCATTCGAAAAAGCTCGAGACCATCGAAAAGCGGGGACGAGCCCTTCGCGCAGAGATCGGTCGTAAGGTTGAAGACCTCGCTGGCGAGGAGTCGCGCGCCCTCCGTGACGCTTCGGCCGAACGGGACGTGCTGAGCCACCTCATTCTCAAGCGAAAAAAGTCGCAACGCGAGCTCAGGGCCGCCCAAGCAGAGGTCGAAGCGGCTGGAAACGACGTCAATCGTATTCGCAGGGGTCACGAGGCACTCGGCGGCGCACGTGCGGAGATCGAAGTGCTCGAAAGCGTAGCGCGGGACTACGACCAGCGTGCCCGAAACAAAGAAGAGGCGGCTGCTGAGCGTAGGAAGCAAATCGAGCAGCTTCGCGCCCAGCTCAAACGATATAGCGAAGCGCTGGAGAACGACTTGCAGACGGGCCGCGAGCGTATTGCGAACCGAGTTGGTAAGGCGCTCGAATACGAGAATGCGTTCGGCGAGGCTTCGGACCTATTGCTAGACCACCTAAGCGATAAACCCGAGTGCCGGGAGCTTCTCGAGGACATCGACAAGCGCCGCCAAGGCCAGGACCCCGACGACAAGCCATCCGAGCTCCAAGAGCTAATGGAACAACACGTCGCCGTGCGGTAGCCGAGGTCGGACTCGAACCGACACATCCTTGCGGACACCGGATTTTGAGTCCGGCGCGTCTGCCAATTCCGCCACTCGGCCAGAGAAGCGGCGACTATAGCAGGCCCGCCGGAGCATGCATTCCGGGCAGGGTGCCGACGAAGGCCCGTGGGCGCTGCGGAGCGTCGACTTTACAGGGCGGGTTCGCTAGGCTCGCTCAAACCGGGAAGGGCTCCAATATGACGAAGACCGCGTTTCTAGGGCTGGGCCACTACGTACCCTCCAAGGTCGTAACCAACGACGACCTCGCACAGATGTTCGACACGAGTGACGAGTGGATCCAACAACGCACGGGGATCAAAGAGCGTCGCTACATCGAGGAAAGCGGTATCGGGCCTAGCGATCTCGCGGTTCCCGCGGTCCAAATGGCTTGCAAGAACGCAGGTATCGAGGTTTCCGACATCGACGCGATCATTTTCGCGACGCTCTCGCCCGACTTCAATTTCCCCGGGAGCGGCTGCTTCCTCGGCGACAAGCTGGGCTTGCCCGGCGTTCCCGCGCTCGACGTCCGCAATCAGTGCAGCGGCTTCCTCTACGGCCTGCAGGTCGCTGACGCCTGGATCAAGTGCGGCATGTACAAGCGCGTCGCGCTCATTGGCGCTGAGGTCCACTCGACGGCCCTCGACTTCAGCGATGAGGGGCGCGACGTCACTGTCCTGTTCGGCGACGGCGCGGCTTGCGCGATCTTGGGGCCGACCGAAGACGAGAACCGTGGCGTGATCGACGTCGAAGTACACGCGGACGGCAGCGGAGCCAAGGACCTTTGGCTCGAAGGCCCCGCGAGCGCCTACAAGCCCCGCATCACGCACGAGATGATCGACGACAAGAGGGTGCACCCATCGATGAATGGGCGGCACGTGTTTCGCTGGGCCACGTCGAAGATGCCCGAAGTGAGCAGGTCCGTGCTCGAGCGTAACAACGTCACAATCCAAGACCTCGATTGGGTGGTCCCGCATCAAGCGAACAAGCGAATCAACGAGTTCGTAGCGCAAAAGCTCGAAATCGCGCCCGAGAAAGTCATCCATAACATCCAGAAGTACGGCAACACCACCGCCGCCTCGATCCCCCTCGCGCTGAGCGAGGCCATTCAAGAGGGCCGCATCAAGGAAGGCGACTTGATCTTGCTCCCCACGTTTGGATCCGGATTCACCTGGGGGGCGGCACTCGTCAGGCTCTAACAGCCTCCGACGACGGCGGGTGATGGAACAGCCACAAAATCCCGCGTTGCCCAAAGCAGACCGCGTCGCTGTGGTGCTGAACGGCAACGCGAGACAGGTAACCGACGAGCTGGTGGAGAGCTTCGACCAGGTCGTGGAGAGCGGTGATCTATTTCTCTCCAAGAGTCTGGGGGAAGCCCGAAGTATCGCCCGCCACATCGTGCAGGCGGGTTATTCGGTCGTGCTGACCGGCGGTGGCGACGGCACGTTCGTCCAAATGGTGACGTCGATCACCCGAGAAGCGACCGAGTGCGGTCAAGAGCCACCGCGGTTCGGTCTCTTGAGGCTCGGGACGGGAAACTCGCTGGCGTGGGCGCTAGGTGCGGGCACGAGTCGCAAAGGGGTGCTCGCCGATCTCGCCCGACTTCGTCATGATAGCGGTCACAAAGACCTCGGCCTCATCGAGGTCGCAGACCTACTCACCCCGTTCGCCGGGGCCGGTTTCGACGCGCTCGGCCTCAAGCACTTCCACGATGTACGCTCGATTATGCGGCACCTGCCTTGGGTCGGAAGACAGGCAATGGGCGCAGTATCGTACGCGATCTCGATTCCAGCCCTCACGATTCCAGAGCTGGCCCTCCGCCCACGACTCGAGGTTCGAATCGTCAATCGGGGAGCGCCCGCAACAGAGCTCGACAGAAACGGCCGAGCAACGGGGCGCTACGTCGAGGCGGGCGAGACCCTCTTTCATGGCGACTGCATCGCCGCACTGGTGTCGACGATTCCATACTGGGGATTCGGATTTCGGATTTTCCCGTTCGCCGACGACCTTCCGAAAGACCGTTTCTGCCTGCGAATCGTCGCGACACACCCGCTTCACATCGCTGCACACATGCTCAGCGCTTGGAAAGGCACTTACCGAAACGACAACCTGCACGATTTCTACGCGGATGATGTCGCTTTCGAGTTCCCAAAACCGACACCCATCGAAATCGGCGGTGATCCCGGGGGGATGACCGAGTCGATGCGAGCGCGTCTCCACCCGAATCCCGTTAAAGTCGTCGACTACGACACTCCATCGACAGGCTGAACCAGCGCCGAGCGGCATCCGCGTGAGCTGGTTTTCGGAATATCGGTGAATTTCATTACCTTCCTCTCAGTATAGCTGTAATAATACAGACATACCGATGCAGGGAAAGACGACTTGGACGATGCTGGCGGCCGTAGTCGCGGCGGCTGTGCTGATGGCTTACTCGGGGGTTTCAGCCGAAACCGTCCAAGGTTCGGTGCGGTCGACCAGTGCGCCGAAAGACCGTTCGACTTCCGGCAAGGACTACTACTGGAGGGTGTGGAACGGCGCATTGCCAGAACAACAGGCGGTCAACACCAACGACGACCTGTTGGCGGTGCTCACAGGGAAGTTCACTGGACCACCCATTGGCTGCACGTTTCGCTTCAGCGGCGGTGCGCTCGATCCATCGACGATCGCGGCCCGCTCGGGCACGTCAGTGCGTGTCGAGAACCGCGACGCTTTCACCCACGAGCTTTCAGTCGACGGGCTTCCGGGGTTCACGCCGCTCGAGTCCGGCCCAAGTACGGTTCGGGTGATCCCGGTCCCGGCCGGAGGTCCGTGGCGCCTCGGTGATCTCTACTACGGCCACGTCGACGGGTATCTGCACTCGATGCGTGAGCTCGTTGCGTGTGCTGCGGTTTCTTCCGGCGGGAAGTTCCGTTTCGACAATGTGCCACCCGGACCCTACTCGTTGAGGATTCTGCAGGGGACCGAGCAAGTCGCAATCCGTCGAGTGACGGTGCGCGCGGGGAAGCCTCTCCAAGTGAATGCGCTGCCACTGAAGAGAGGGAGGAAGTAACCCATGTTGTCGCGTCTTTGGTACCTGGTTCTCGCAGTGGCCTTGGGCATCGCACTGGCAGGCGCCTTTCTCAACAAATCGGCCGCTAGTCGTGAAGCCGAGTTTCAACTGGACGAGCAGCTACGACGCGATCGCATCGAAGCGGAGCTCTGGCTTCGATTGGACGCGCGACTCCGACTCGATGCGCTTGCAACGCTCGCGGTCGAACCCGAGGTACGGCAGGCGCTTCGCAACTCGAGCAACAACCAAGGCACACTTGCCCCGAAAGTGCGTAGACGCCTGAGCAACAAGCTCAACGTGCTCAACGCCAAGCTCGAAGAAGGCAAGGGAGACATGGTCTTCGCGGTCGACGCGGAAGGCGAGGTCGTGGCTACGCTCGACAAGAACGACATGAGCGACCAGCGGCTCGAAAAGATGCCGCTCGTGCGGGATGCCCTTCGGGGGTTCATGCGTGATGACGTCTGGGTCTACAATGGTGGGGTGTACCGGATGGCGGCCCGACCGGTGTTCGATGGCGGGCGCTACGTAGGCGCCATCGTCCACGGCATGGCTGTCGGAGACGACCTGGCCCGGCGACTGGGCGAGAAGCTCCCTAACGCAACCGTAGTGTTCTTCTTTGGCGATGAGGTGATCGGTGCGCATACGGGCGGCACGACAGCTCCGACGCGCAGCGAGGTCAAGAACGGCCTCGCTGGAGTCGTTGCCAACATGTCCGATACCGAAGGCTCGGTGAAGATCGACGAACGCACTCGGGGCATCGCGTCACCGATTCGAGGAGGTGCAGCACACGCACATGTCGGCTACATGGTCGGGCGCAACGGTAGCCGCGCGGGCCTCGGCGGTCTCTTCGCCAACACCTCCTCGGAGGATGTTGCATCACTTCCTTGGTGGGCAATCGTCGGAATTCCGCTAGTGCTTCTCGGCTTAGGGCTCTTCCTGCTCTACATGGAGCACGACAAGGCAGTCGGGATTCTGCGCAAGGCAAGCGCGGGACTTGCGAAAAACGAGATCAGTGGCCTGCCTGCTGGCGAACTGCGCCGTCACTACCGCAACATCGCGGAAAACATCAATACTGCGTTGCGTGCCGGCGTGGGCTTCAAGAAGGACGCCAAGCAACGCGCCTCAGTCAACCTGGACGACATGCTGAGCTCCACGCGCGAGAGCACCGACACAGGCTACTTCGGATTCGAGCAAGAAGCGCCCACCGCACGGCGCACTTCGGTGGACGAAGCGGTCGAGAGCTCCGCTCCGAAGACAAATGGCACGTCGACTGCGAGGCCGGAGGGAGCGACGACCGCACGCCCGAAAGAGACTCCGACCGCGGGGCCCAACGGCGCTCCGACGTCGCGTCCAAATCGCTCGCAGTCGTCACGCCCACCGGCGCCGACGCCACGGCATCGCCAGGCGCTAGCAGCACGGGCCGACAAGGAACTGACGCCTACGCCGGACGATCCGCCGACTCGGCCACGCGCGATCGTCGACGAGTACGAGGGGTCATACGATGATGGCTTTGGCGATACAGAGCAGTCGACGCAGGTCACACACATCAACCAAGAGCTTCTCGAGAAATCGAGCCCTGGCGAGGAAGGCGAAGAGGCTCACTTCCGTGAAGTGTTCGACCAGTTCGTCGCCACCCAGAAAGAATGCGGCGGCCCTGTGGCAGGCCTCACCTTCGACAAGTTCGTCAGCAAACTTCATGCCGCTCGCGAGCAGGTGATGAAACGGCACAATGCGGCGTCGGTTCGCTTCACGGTATACGTGAAAGAAGGGCGCGCGGCGCTCAAAGCCAGCCCGATCAAACACTGAGTTGACCCCCGGGAGCGTCGGCTCTACCTTGATGCATGGTCCCTCTGTTGTGCAGGTGAGGAAGGAGTAGAGAATCCCTGACTAGGTCGAATGGGGAACTTCAGCGTACGTGGTGTGCGGACCCGGCTAGCTTCATCGGGGTGCCTTAAGCGTACGGTATCTGTTCCCACCTACTAGTACGGTAGGGATTCGACTCGACATAGATCCCACGGCGCGACGGTCAGGACTGCTTTATGGGGGGCCGACTCAAAAGAGTCGGCCTTCTTTTTTTGGAACCCGAGTACGACCACGACCACGATCACGAAGACGAGTGGGGCGCTGGCGCTGTCTATTGGATGGGGGATGTGAGGCGGGCCAGGCGGACGCCGAAACGGAACCACCAGGGCTTGCGGTCGTATTCGCCTTCTTCCATCAGGCGGGCGTGTTGAAAGTCGTTTTCGAACATCTGTTCGACCTCCGCCACCAACTCTGCGTTGGATATCGCGGCGGTGATCTCGAAATTGAGTCGGAACGACCGGTTGTCGAAGTTCGCCGTACCGATTGTCGCGACATCGCTGTCGATGAGCATCACTTTTTCGTGTAGGAAGCCATCGAGATAGCGGTAGAATTTCACACCGGTTTGCCCGGCCTGGTCGAAGTAAGAATAGGCAGCGAGGTACACCAACATGTGGTCGGGGTTGTCAGGAATGAGAACCCGCACATCTACCCCGCCCAACCCAGCGAGCTGTAGTGCCACCATCACCGCCTCGTCGGGAACGAAGTACGGGCTAGCAATCCAAATGCGCTCCTTCGCGGAATGAATCGCATGAACGAACATCAGGCTCGCGGTTTCGAGGTCGTCCGCGGGACCGGTAGGAATGATCAAAACACGGTCATCGCTGCTGTTGGGTGCCGGATGGGCTCTCCAAGTCAGCGGGGGCACCGTGTCGGCAGCCCAGGCCCAATCCTCGCAGAACGAGACCTGCGCCTTGAGCACCGCGGGGCCTTCGATGCGAACGTGCGTGTCGCGCCAGTGCCCGAACTTCGGACTCTTGCCGAGATACTCATCTCCGACGTTGTGCCCGCCGATCCATGCCATTTTGCCATCGACGACCACCACTTTGCGATGGTTGCGGAAATTGATCTGGAACCGGTTGCGCCGGCCCTTGCGCGTGTTGAACTCCGTGACCTGGGCACCGGCGTCGCTCAGCTCCTGCAAGTAGCTGTTGGGGAGCTCGTGGCTTCCAACCTCGTCGTAGAGGAAATAGACGCGAACTCCTTCCCTAGCCTTGGCGATCAGGTGATCTTTCACCTTTCGTCCGAGCCCGTCGTCCTTGACGATGAAAAATTGGAAGAGGACATAGTCTTTGGCTTGGTCGATGCCCTCGAGAATGCTCGTGAACGTGGCATCGCCATCGATCAGCAAATCGACTCGGTTTCCGCCGAGCACGGGCATGCCGGCAAGCGCCTCCGCGGCGCGTGTGGCCTCACGCCGATCGGCGTCCGCGACCCGATACTGCGCAGTCGTCTCGATCGCCTCCCGTTCGATGTTCTCGTTCCTCCCGTCGGCGCTGCGCCTCGCAGTCACGTACCCTTGAAACTTGCTTCGGCCGAGCACCCAATACGCAGGCACAGCCAAGTAAGGAAACGTAATGAGGGAGACCGCCCAGGCGATCGCGCCCTGCGAGGTGCGCGTGCTCATCACCGCGTGAATCGACGAAATGAAGCCGAGCGTGTGAAAAACCACCACCACCGCAGCCACTAACATTCGTCTTCTCCTCTTTTTGTTGTTCCGCGGTGGCTCATCGGACATCCGAAGGACTGGTAGTTATCGGCTCCGCGCGCCGCTGTCTAGACCTAGCCACCCGGAGCAGAAATCGCTGGACATCGCTGTAAGAGAAAGGCACGGTTCGCAGCCAAAGCTGCCTCCATCGGAAACGGGAGAAGACGAATGCGAAGCCAACTTTATCTACTAATGGTCCTGTGCGCAGGCACGGCACTTACCCTTGGTTGCCAGCCCCCCGAGGAAGCCGCTACGACGGAGCCCGCTGCCGAAGCGCCCCCAGCCCCCGCTCCGGATCGGGCCGCGGATGCATCCAGTGAGGCGCCGAGTCCCCGCGGCGAGACCGGCGTCGCTCCTGCTTCGAAAGCCCAAGGCAAGCCCAACATCGTCGTGATCTGGGGCGACGACATCGGCATCAGCAACCTCAGCGTGAATACGGAAGGGCTGATGGGCTACCATACGCCCAACATCGACCGCATCGCGCGCGAGGGCATGAAGTTCACGGACTACTACGCTGAGCAGAGCTGCACGGCGGGACGCTCGGCGTTCATCACCGGCCAGAGCGTATTTCGTACGGGATTGAGCAAGGTCGGATTGCCCGGCGCCACACAAGGCCTGAGCGACCAGGACCCGACGATCGCCGAGCTCCTCAAGAACCATGGATACGCGACCGGGCAGTTCGGCAAGAACCACCTCGGCGATCGCAACGAGTTTCTGCCCACCGTGCACGGCTTCGACGAGTTCTACGGCAACCTCTACCACTTGAACGCGGAGGAGGAGCCCGAGGAACGCGACTACCCGAAGAACCCTGCCTTCAAGGCCAAGTACGGACCCCGCGGCGTCATGGACTGCAAGGCCAGCGACAGGGACGACAAGACAGTCGATCCACGTTTCGGCAAGATGGGCAAGCAGGTGTGCAAGGACACCGGTCCGCTGACCCGCAAACGCATGGAGACCATCGACGACGACATCGCGGCGCGAGCACAGGATTTCATGCAGCGCCAGGCCAAGGCCGACAAGCCCTTCTTCCTGTGGGTCAACTTCACGCACATGCACTTGTGGACGCACACCAAGCCGGAGAGCCTCGGCCAAGCCGGAGAGTTCCAGTCGGCGTATCACGATACGATGATCGACCATGACAAGAACGTCGGGTCGATCCTCGACAAGATCGATAAGCTCGGCATCGCCGAAAACACAATCGTCATTTACGGGACGGACAACGGTCCCGCACATGAACGCCTGGCCCGATGGCGCAATGACCCCGTTTCGCAACGAGAAGAACACCGGGTGGGAGGGCGGATTTCGCGTGCCTTTCATGGTGCGCTGGCCGGGCAAGATCAAGGCGGGCACGGTTTCGAACGAGATCATGTCGAACCTCGACTGGGCGCCCACCTTGCTTGCGGCCGCAGGGGAACCCGACGTCAAAGAGAAGCTCCTGACGGGCCACAGGGCCGCGGGCAAGAGGTTCAAGGTGCACCTCGACGGCTACAACTTCCTCCCCTACCTCACGGGTCAGGAGACGAGCGGCCCCCGTATCGAGTATTTCTATTTTTCCGACGACGGGGATTTGCTGGCCCTGCGGCACGGCAACTGGAAGGTGCATTTCAAGGTTCAAGACGAGCCTGGAACTATGCGGCTCTGGCAGCGGGAGTTTGAGAACCTTCGATTGCCGTATCTGTTCAACTTGAGGACGGATCCATACGAGCGCGCCACCATCACCTCGAACAACTACTGGAATTGGTACATTCGTCACGTGTTCCTGCTGGTGCCGGCGCAGGAGAAGGTCGGGGCGTTCCTCTCCACGTTCGAGGAATACCCACCTCGTCAGAAGGCCGCCAGCTTCACCATCGACCAGGTTCTGGAGACGCTCCAGGACGCGCACGGCGGGTAAACCCTCGATGTGCGCCTGTCGTCAGGGGTCTGTCATGCGTCTGCTCTTCCGCTTGCTGCTCTTCGTTCCGCTCATGTCGGCTTGCGATCCGCCCACCCGGCCCTCGGCCCCGACGTTTGAGGCGTCGCGTCCGAAGCCACTAACAGAGCCTGCTGCCGACGCGCTCGGAACTCGAGAAGATGATCTGGGTCTGGCCGTCGGTGCGGCGATTCCGTCGTTTGAAATCCAGGACTTCCGGGGCGAA